>Ga0194111_10001236_pt1 | contig 31580 bp, 29 predicted proteins | sample TA2KigC300mmetaG_FD_146194 | JGI IMG/M metagenome (GOLD analysis project Ga0194111, IMG submission 146194) | Freshwater microbial communities from Lake Tanganyika, Tanzania - TA2015033 Kigoma Deep Cast 300m | ecosystem: Environmental > Aquatic > Freshwater > Lake | place: Tanzania: Lake... | reverse complement strand
GTAAAAGTACCCCAGGCCGGTGATCTTTTCGTCCCCCATCACCGCAATCAGCGCGGTGGCGCTCCCCGGCGGATGCGCGGTGCGGGTGGCGTGCATCGCGGCGATGGACGCGGCCACCGCCAGGCCGGAGGCCAGCCACAGGTGTCCTGGGATGAGCTTGTAAGCCGTCACGCCGATGAGGGCCGATAAAATATGCCCGCCCACCAAATTCCGGGGCTGGGCGAAGGGGGTCTTAATCGCCCCATAAATCAGCAGGGCCGAAGCCCCAAAAGAGCCCAATATCAGGACCAGGCCGGTGCCCCGGAGCAGGTGGTAGTTGATATAGGCCAACAGGGAAATGCCCACCAACGCGCCCAGAAAAGACCACGCCATCTCCCCCAGGCCTACCCGGGGAGGGCTTTTAGCCCCGCCTCTCATTTTCCGGAAATAATTCCCGAGCTCGCTCATGGCAGGGAAGAAAGCCTCACAATGTCGCCCCGGGCCACGATGCCCGTTAGGCGCCCCCGGGCGTCGATGACCGGCGCCCGGTTGATTTTCTTTTCATTGAAGATCCGGGCAATGTCCGCCACCAGGGTGTCCTCAGCTACAGTCACCGCCGGCGCGGCCATGATATCCCCCGCCGTCTGTCCCCGGATGGGAAGAGCCTTGCAGCCTTTCTCTTTCAGACACTGGGCCACCACGGACATGAAATTCTTTATTTCCTCCGCCCCCATGCGTGACAAAAAGTCTTTCTCCGAAATGATTCCCACCACCTTTCCCTGGGCCACCACCGGAACGCCGGACACCTCCCGCCGGGCCATGAGTTCCGCCACTTCCGCCAACGGGGTGTCAGGGCTGACCCAGGCCACGTCCCGGGTCATAACGTCTTTAGCCTTCAACGAACGCCGGAGGCGGTTGACCGCGTGGCGCAGCGCCAGCAGATAGACTTCCTTGAAATCGTCGGGGGTGATGTCTAAATATCCGGGGATTTCCGCCATGGCCGCGAAAATGTCATCGTCGGAAATATCCAGGGGCGGCCCCGGGGCTGGATAAGTCTTTTCTTTTTCGGCCATATTACTACTCCATGGGGGAAGGGTCCGGCGGTGAATAGAATTTTACCATTCTCACGCCAGGCCGCCAAGCCGCTTGGAAAAATAGGGGCAGGTTCACCCGCCCCTATTATACGGTTTTCGGTTTTCGGTCTTCGGTTTTCGGTAAAGATAATTGCGGATTATCAATAAGTTACAGATTAAGTTTGCATGCACTTGAAAGAGAAAATGGTATTAAATTCTTGATTAATCTTTGCGTCTTTGCGTGAAGTAATCAGCCTCCCGGAACCTTGGGCAACTCCGCCAGAGACCTGCGTAATTCCGATTCCGGATATTCGAAGTCCTCCAGTTTGCCTTCCAGGAACGCATCATACGCGGCCAGGTCCAAAAATCCATGGCCGGAGAAGTTTGCCACGATGCACTTGGCCTCCCCCGTCTCCCGGCAGCGGAGCGCCTCGTCCACCGTCACCCGCAGGGCATGGGCCGTCTCCGGCGCGGGGACAATCCCCTCGGTCTGGGTGAAGAGCCGGGCCGCTTCAAAGACCGGCACCTGGGGCACCGCCCGGGCCTCGATGACCCCGTCGTGCACCAGGAGACACACCAGGGGCGAGTCGCCATGATAGCGCAAGCCCCCGGCGTGAATCCCCGGCGGCACGAAGGAGTGCCCCAGGGTGTACATCATGATGAGGGGGGTCAGGCCCGCAGTGTCTCCGAAATCATAAGCATACGCCCCTTTGGTGAGAGTGGGGCAGGCGGTGGGTTCCACCGCGATGAGCCTGATATCCTCCCCCCGCAGTTTGTCGGGGACAAAGGGAAAGCAAAATCCGGCGAAATTGCTGCCGCCCCCCACGCAGCCCACCAGCACGTCGGGTTTCTTCTCCCCGGCCAGGGCCAATTGCTTTTTGACTTCCAAGCCGATGATGGTCTGGTGCAGCATGACGTGATTGAGGACGCTTCCCAGGGAATAGTTGGTGTCATCGTGCGCGGCCGCATCTTCCACCGCTTCGGAGATGGCCATTCCTAAACTTCCGGGCGTATCCGGCATTTTCTCCCGGATCTGGCGTCCGGCGTGGGTGTGGGTCGTGGGCGAGGGAAAGACCTCCGCCCCCCAGATCTGCATGAGGGAACGTCGGTAGGGCTTCTGAAAGTAGCTCACTTTCACCATGTACACGGTGCACTCCAGGTCGAAAAAGTTGCAGGCCAGGGCCAGGGCGCTGCCCCACTGGCCGGCCCCGGTCTCCGTGGCCAGCCGCTTGATGCCCGCCACCTTGTTGTAATAGGCTTGGGCCACCGCGGTGTTGGGCTTGTGACTCCCTGCGGGGCTCACCGACTCGTTTTTATAGTAAATCCGGGCCGGAGTCTTCAGGGCCTGCTCCAACCGGTAGGCCCGGTGCAGGGGACTGGGCCGCCACAGACGGTAAATGCGCTGCACTTCGTCCGGGATGGGAATCCAGCGCTCCTGGCTCACCTCCTGCATAATAAGTTCCATGGGGAAGATGGGCGCCAAGTCCTGGGGCCCCACCGGCTGACCCGTCGCCGGGTGGAGATAGGGAGGCAGAGGGCGGGGCAAATCCGGCTGAACGTTATACCACTCCTGGGGCATTTCCGCTTCGGACAGGTTGATCTTGTATGAATCCATGCTTACGCCTTGCTCCTTATAATTTTACTCACCAGACATCTATAGGCCGCCCTTTCTCCGGCTGTCAAGGGAAAAGGAGTTTTGAGTTTTCAGTTTCCAGTTTCCAGTTTCCAGTTTCAGATTGTTACTTTAACTCCGGCAAGAGACTCTGAAGATCGGCCGCGCCTCGTCTTTTTTGCGTCTTTTCTTGGCGCCTTGGCGTGAGGCGCTTTTATTATCCATGACCGCCGGGGCTTCTCCGGCCCCGGTTTTTTTTGGGCTTATGCGCCAAAAATTATGCGCCAAAAATTGTTGACAAATTCCAGGCGTTGTGCCAAGAGTCTATAAAAAGAGGCAGGAGTATGTAAAAACCTCCCGCCACCCCCTGATTTGCTTTGGTACAGTAGCGAAACGTAGTCTTTTTCCGGCCCCCGGGCCGTTTCACCAAAGCCAGGAACATCCAATATCCCCCCAACCTGGCTTATTTTTCACTCCCCCTCGTAAGGGCGGGCGCAATGCCCGCCCTTACTCCTTGGTTACCGTGGTTCACTTAAAATTAAGACCTCTACAAATGTTGCGCGAATTGTCATTCTGAGGGAGCGAAGCGACCGAAGAATCTAGATTCTTCGCTTCGCTCAGAATGACAAATGAGGTTTTTGCAGAGTCAAAAATTGTCAACTTTGCCGTCCTGGGGTAAAATCCCTGGCATCCCATCCATTCCATGTGTTTCCTTTTCGAAAAGGAGAGACCTCCATGCGCCGAGGAAATCAAGAGCGGGAGAACTACCTGGATCTGCTGGAGCGCCTCAAGACCTATTTTCCGGCCCCGGTGTCCAATCAAATCATGGACGGCTATTTCATTCACACCGTGTCCCACTTCCTGGACCGAGTGGACGACTTGAAGTCCGCGGCCCCGATCCTGGGCCGCGGCCGGGAACAGCACTATCACGCCATTATGGAAGAAGCCTTTCCGGAGGAAATGACTTCCGTGGAGGAAGTCACCAAACTCCTGGTCAGTTACTGCCAGGGGATGCCCATCTGGGGGCACCCCAACGCCCAGGTCAACGTGATCCCGCCCAGCACCATCCCCAGCATCACCGCGGTCATCGCCGCGGCCATTTACAATCCCAACATCATCTGGGACGCCTACTCCGGCCACTTCGCGGAGGCGGAAATCAAGGCGGTGGCCATGCTCTCGGACCTGGTGGGCTATGACTCCCACCGCGCCGGCGGGCTTTTCACCTTCGGCGGCACCGGCACTATTCTTTACGGCTGCAAGCTGGCCCTGGAAAAGCTGTTTGACGGCAAAGTCATGGAAGAAGGCCTGCGGGAAGACGTGAAAATCGTGGCCTCGGACACCTCTCACTACTCCCGCCTCAACGTGGCCGGCTGGCTGGGGCTGGGCATGAAAAACCTGGTGACCATCCCCACCACCCGGGACAACGAGATGAATCTCACCGACTTGGAGGATTACCTGCGCCAGGCCTTTTCCCAGGGGGAAAAAGTGGCGGCCATCATCGCCACCCTGGGGACCACCGACGCCTTCGGCATCGACGACTTGAGCGCCATTGTCCGCCTCCGGGATCACCTGGCCGAAGAATATAACCTCTCCCGGCCGCCCCACGTTCACGCCGACGCGGTCATCGGCTGGGTCTGGGCCGTGTTCCGGGACTATGACTTCGAGGCCAACCCCCTGGGCTTCCACGCCCGCACCCTGCGCTCCCTCCAGGATTCCCTCAAAATGATGGGTAGCCTGGCCCTGGCCGACTCCATCGGCGTGGATTTCCACAAAACCGGCTACGCTCCTTACATCTCCAGCGCCTTCCTGGTAAAGGACCGCCAAGACCTGACCCTTCTTTCCCGGGAGCCGGAACAGATGCCCTATCTCTACCACTTCGGGGATTATCATCCGGGGATTTACACCCTGGAGTGCTCCCGGGGCGCCGGCGGCGCCCTGGCGGCCTACGCCAATATCCGCCTCCTGGGCAAGCAGGGCTTTCGCATCCTCATCGGCCACGTGGTGGAAATGGCGGAGATGCTCCGGGAGCGCCTGGAAAATCACCCCGCCATCCAGGTGCTCAATGACTTCAACTATGGCCCGGTCACCCTGTTCCGGGTCTATCCCGACGGCGTGGACGCCGAGCAGGCCCTCCCCCGGGAACTCTCCGACCCCTCCTACCGGGAAGAGGTGGAGAGACACAATGATTACAATTTCCGCATCTTCCGCATAATCCAGGAAAGGGCCATGCAGGGGGAAGGCGTGTGGCTGTCCCGCACCGACGCCTACCGCTACGCCGACTACGACGGCGAACCCGGCCCCCCCATCGCCGCGCTTAAATCCTTCATCCTCAGCCCCTGGACCAACCTCACCGCGGTGGACACCGTGGCCCGCCAGGTCCTGGAAGCGAGGGAACAGGTGGATGGGAAATAAATTTTGGGGGAGGGGGTAAAGGGCGCCCGCCCTTTCTCCCTCGGTCGGTGGTCTCGCGGGTGCGGTAGTGGCGCTCCATGAGGGCCTGATTGTCGTGTTCCTTTGCGTCAGATTAATCTGATGCGTGAAAAAGACTCATGCTCCTGGGCCAAGCCTGATGCGGCCACCATACGAAAGCAGACCTGCCCCTGCAACCGCCGACCAATTGGCCCCGCATAACTCCGGCTATTCCCAATCTCTTCGATTGTATGTTATATAAAATAATTAAGGGGTTCCGCCCTTGGCGGAGCGAATATTTTCTGACTTTAATTCCAGGCCGCATCTTTCGGCCGCCACCATAATCCATGGCATATTCACGCCCGGCGCACCACCTTAACCGCAGACGGTTTTTGAACAGACCGGGCCTAACCGCCGAAACTGGGCGGGAATATCAAAACGGCGATTTTACCAAGGCCCCTCCGCTTCCACCGGAAGATAAGCAAAGATGAGGATGACTTGTCTCTTCCGGGTGGATGCCGGGGTGAATATGGGCCTGGGCCATGCCATGCGGTGCCTGGCCCTGGCCCAGGCCTGGCAGGATGGGGGCGGGGAAGTGGCCTTTGCCATGGCCCAGTCGCCCCCGGCCCTGGGAAGCCGGGTGCTCTCTGAAGGCATGGAAGTGATCCATCTGGACGCGTCGCCGGGAAGCGCCCTTGACGCCCGACGCACCGGAGCCCTGGCGCGGGAGCGCCGGGCGGCCTGGGTGGTAGTGGATGGCTACCAATTCGGCTCCGAATACCAGCGCTGGCTCAAGGAATTTCAGTTATCTGTGTTGTTTATCGACGATTACGGTCACGCCCCGCACTACTGGGCCGATTTCGTGATCAACCAGAATCCTCATGCCCACGCGGGCCTATATGCAAACCGGGAAGCTTACACCAGCCTGCTTTTGGGAACCCGCTACACCTTGTTGCGCCGGGAATTCGGGCCGTGGCGGCAGTGGCGGCGGGAAATTCCGCCAATGGCCCGGAAAATTCTGGTGACCCTGGGAGGGTCAGACCCCGATAATGTCACCGGGAAAGTGGTTCAGGCCCTGAGAGAAATGGAACCGAACAGCCTGGAGGCAGTAGTGCTGGCCGGGGGGGCAAATCCACACCTGGGGGAACTGCAAGCTCGGGTGGGCCAAATGCCCTTTCCCGTCCGCCTGGAGAATAGTGTCGCCAATATGCCCGAACTGATAGCCTGGGCCGATGTGGGCATTACCGCGGGAGGCGGCACCTGCTGGGAAACGGCCTTCCTGGGCCTGCCATGCCTGGTGGTGGTTCTGGCCGAAAACCAGGCCCCCGTGGCCGAGAAGCTCCAGGAACTGCAAGTGGCTTTAAACCTGGGATGGCATGCGCAACTGAGCCCCGGGGCCATAGCCGGGCAGCTTTCCCGGTTATTAACCTCTGAGGCCCGGCGCCAGGAAATGTCTGCCGCCGGTCAAAGGCTGGTGGACGGTGAAGGGGTTGACCGGGTCCTGATGCATCTCCGGGGGGAACCGGTGCGGCTGCGGCCGGTGCGGGAAACCGATTGCAGGTTGCTGTGGGAATGGGTCAATGACCCGGAAGTCAGGGCGGCATCTTTTTCCCGGCACCATATCTCCTGGGAGGAACACCACAACTGGTTCCATCAGAAGTTAGGCGACCCCAACTGTCTTCACTTTATTTTTCTGGACGGAAATGATCAACCCGTGGGACAGGTGCGTTTTGATATTCAGCCCCATGGAGAGGCGGAGATCGACATCAACATCGACCGGAAGGTTCGAGGCTCAGGTTGGGGGAAAATAATTCTGAATGAAGCAGTAACCAATATTTTTAACAAGACTGATATTCACACGGTTAATGCTTTTATAAAACCGGAAAATTTAAAATCTATTAAGGCTTTTGAAAAGGCGGGTTTTAAAATGGGCCCAGCCGTAAAGGCAAGAGGGAACGATTGTATCCATTATATCAGGAGCAAAGAGAGGTAAAGCCGTACTCATGAAATCGATAGATTCTTTAGCCCGCTCCTCAGATCGGCTGGACAAACGAATCACTGAGAATTTTAAGGGTCAGCAAATAGATTTCATTAAATGGATTTTCGAGAGACTTGATGTTCCATCAGGGTCGGTTGTTCTGGAAATAGCCTGTGGGACCGGCTACCAGACACTGCCCTTGTTGGAATTGGTGGGAGAGAATGGACATGTATTTGCACTTGATGTTTCAAAAGATGCCATAGAAAAACTGAAAAATAAGATTGGCATTGATTTAAGAGTAAGATTAACTGCCATTGAATCTAAAATGGAAAAAATTAATACTTCATTAGAGAGAAATAACATCAGGCCACCGGCTTTTGACCTCATATTTTGTAGTTACGGTCTATATTACAGCGAAAATCCCCAAGAAACACTCGATAACGCATTAAATTGGTTGAGACCGGGTGGAAAAATAGTAATCATAGGTCCGTATCGGTTTAATAATAGACCTTTATTTAATCTACTATCAGAAGTTGGAGTTGATATACCTCCATTTGTTATGTACACCAGCAAAGATTTCATGGAAGCCATTGTTATACCATGGGCAATCAGATGCTTTAATAAAATAAAAATACATACAATGGTAAATTATGTCCAATGGGATAACCCAGAAAGTTTAATTGAATATTGGAAAAACACCACGTTCTATGATGGTTCCAAGCTCCAGAAACTACAGGATTTAATAAGTGAATATTTTGCACGGGAGAAGATCTTTACAAATGAAAAGTGGGTGATGATGATAGAGGCCGCCAATGAGTAACCGATCCCCGGTGTTGGTTATCGCCGCTCATCCGGATGATGAGGTATTAGGCTGCGGAGGCACAATCCCGCGGTTGGCCCAGAGCGGGTGCGAAGTGCATATCGCTATCCTGGGGGAAGGCATTTCTGCCCGCTACCCCCACCGGGAACAAGTCGGCGCGTCGGAAATCGAGCGATTGGCCAGCCAAAGTAAAAGAGTCGCAGAAATCCTCCAAGCCCAGCAAGTTCTAGCTTACGGTCTACCCGACAACCGTTTTGATACCATGCCCTTGCTTGACATAATTAAGATTATTGAGGAGTTAATCGCGGAGGTGCGGCCCCAGGTGGTCTACACCCATCATGGCGGTGATCTTAATATTGACCATCGGGTGGTGCATCAGGCCACGCTCACGGCCACCCGGCCCCTTACCGGCCACCCCGTTCGGGAAGTGTACACCTATGAAGTCCCTTCTTCCACGGAATGGGCTTTTAGCCGCTTGGGACCGGTTTTTCAACCTAATGTTTTCGTGGATATCTCCAATACTCTGGAGATGAAATTAGCTGCTCTGTCCCATTACCAAACGGAGGTGCGTATCTTTCCCCACCCCCGTTCCCCGGAAGCCATTACCGCCATAGCCCGGAGATGGGGAAGTATGGCGGGTCTGGAGGCGGCCGAGGCGTTTGAGCTGATCCGGGCCATTCGCTAAGAGAGAGCAATCATGAAAGAAATCCAAATAAACCGGCGGCAGGTCGGGGCGGGGCATCCGGTGTATATCATTGCCGAAATGTCCGCCAACCATCGCCAGGATTTTGACCAGGCGGTCAAGATCCTGCAAGCCGCCAAAGAAGCCGGGGCCGATGCCGTAAAGCTGCAGACCTATACCCCGGACTCCATAACCATCGATTGCTCCAAGGAGTATTTCCTAATCGGAGAGGGCACCATCTGGGAGGGTCGAAACCTCTATGATTTGTATCGCGAGGCTTTCACCCCCTGGGAGTGGCAGCCGAAGCTGAAGGAAATCGCCTACGGGCTGGGCCTGGACCTGTTCTCCACCCCGTTCGACCATACCGCGGTGGATTTTTTGGAAAAAATGGACGTGCCGGCCTACAAAATCGCCTCTTTTGAGGTAGTGGACCTGCCTCTGATCCGCCGTATCGCGGAAACCGGCAAACCCATCATCATGTCCACGGGCATGGCCACCCTGGCGGAAATTGACGACGCGGTGCTAACGGCCCGGGGGGCCGGGGCCGCCCAGATGGCTTTGCTCAAGTGCACCAGCGCCTATCCGGCGCCGCCGGAAGAGATGAATTTACATACCATTCCTCATCTGGCCGCGGCCTTTGGCCTGCCCGCGGGCCTGTCGGATCACACCCTGGGGATTGCGGCGCCGGTGGCCGCGGTGGCCTTAGGCGCCTGCATTATCGAAAAGCATTTTACTCTATCTCGGGATATCCCTGGCCCCGACAGCGCTTTTTCCCTGGAACCCCGGGAATTCCAGGCCATGGTGGAGGCAGTGCGCACCACGGAAAAGGCCCTGGGCCGGGTGCAATACGGCGCCAGCGGTCAGGAGGCCAAAAGCCTGACATTTCGGCGCTCCCTGTTTGCCGTAAGGGATATCAAGGCCGGGGAAGTTTTCACCCCGGAAAACGTGCGCTCCATCAGGCCGGGGCAGGGATTGCCCCCCAAATACCTGGATGAGGTTCTGGGACGGCGGGCCGCGGTTGACCTCCCCCGGGGGACCCCCCTCCACTGGCGCTATCTCGGGAGTTCCAAGACCGGGTAAGATTACTTTTGGGTGAAATTTATGCTACCATCATCCTAGCGAGGCAATTTGACCACAAGATGAGAAACCGGTTAATGAGTTACACCGCCCGGCCGTTTTCAGTATCTGAACCATCTATCCCCCAACCCCGGAAAAAATCCTGGGTAATTGCAGGAGAAGCTTCATGAATAATAGATATCTCAGATATTGCCGTCGTTGCGTGATGCCGGAGACCAAACCCGATCTCTTTATAGACGAAGAGGGGGTGTGTAATGCTTGCCGGAACTTTGAAAACCGGAAACAGGTGGAATGGGATCAGCGAAAGGTTGAGCTTCTGCAGATTCTGGAACGCTACCGTTCCAAGGACGGCGGCAATTATGACTGCATCATCCCCGTAAGCGGCGGCAAGGATAGCCATTTTCAAACCATCCGGATGCTGGAACTGGGAATGACCCCCCTGTGCGTCACCGCCACCACTGACCAGCTATCGGATATCGGCCGTCATAACATCGAGAACTTAAAAAGGCTTGGCGTCGATTATTTAGAGATGACCACCAACCCGGTGGTGCGGCACAAAGTCAACCGGATCGGCCTGACCCAGGTGGGTGACATTTCCTGGCCGGAACACGTGACGATTTTTACCGTTCCGGTGCGGATTGCCGTGCAGTTCCAGATTCCGCTCATCATCTGGGGAGAAAATCCCCAGAACGAATATGGTGGGCCCGCCGCGGCGGCCGAAGACCACGTTCTTACCCGCCGCTGGTTGGAAGAATTCGGCGGCCTCTTGGGACTCCGGGTCTCCGACCTGATCGGCCTTGACGGCATCGAACGCCAGCATCTTATACAATACACTTATCCCCCCGATGAGGAATTGCAGCGGGTGGGGGTCACCGGCCTCTTCCTGGGATATTACCTTCCCTGGGACGGCCTGCAAAACGCCCTGGTGGCTCAAGCCCACGGCTTCAAGACCTATCAACGCACGGTGGAAGGCTCCGTGGTGAATTATGAGAACCTGGACAACGTGCAAACCGGAATCCACGATTACTTTAAATTCTTGAAATTCGCCTTCGGCCGGGCCACCGATCTGGCCTGCCTCCACATCCGCCGGGGCCGGATTTCCCGGGCCGACGGTCTTAAAATGGTCCAGACCCACGACGGAAAATTCCCCTGGAATTACCTGGGCCACCCCCTCCAGGAGGTTTTGGACAAGATCGACATGACTCTGGAGGAATTTATCCGGGTATGCGACCGTTTCACCAACAAGAAGTTGTTTGTTTGCGACTCCCGGGGCCAACTGGTGAAGGACCGCTATGGCAATCTCACCAAGATCAATTATGACAATATGCCGGAAGACCTGACCCATGAGGCGAGTGGCAGTCATCGACTACGGGCTTTGTAACCTCGATTCCATTGCCCGGGCGCTGGAAGAATGCGGGGGGGTTCCCACGGTGACAGCTGAGCCGGGTCCGTTGAAGACTGCCACCCATATCATCTTGCCGGGGGTGGGAGCTTTTTCGACGGCCATGCACAATCTGCGCCAGGCGGGATTTGAAGAAGTCTTGCAGGAACAGGTGGTGCACCGGCAGATTCCTTTTTTGGGAATCTGCCTGGGCATGCAAATGTTGGCCGCCAAAGGCTATGAGGGCAGGGAAACCCCGGGATTGGGATGGATCGGCGGAGAAGTGCGGCGCCTTAAGCCCACCCGCGTTAATGAGCGTATTCCCCATGTGGGCTGGAATGAAGTCCACCAACAGACCGCAGGCCCGCTGTTCCAGGGGATACCCTCGGGGAAGGATTTTTATTTCGTTCACAGCTACCATCTCTGCTATGGTCAGGAAGCCCATATTCTTGCCACCACCCCTTACTGCGGGGGGTTCATTTCTGCCGTGGGGCGGGACTTGATCTTCGGCGTCCAGTTTCACCCGGAGAAGAGCCAGCGTTTAGGCTTCCAGGTGCTCCGTAACTTCCTCTCTTTGTAATATTGGTTCCATGATCAAGGTTCGTATCATACCCACCCTGTTATTCAAGGATTACGGCCTGGTAAAGGGCATCGCCTTCGATTCCTGGCGGCGGGTGGGCAGCGCCATGCAGGCTGTAAAAGTATATAACCTGCGGGAAGTGGATGAACTGGTCTTTCTGGATATAACCGCCACTCTCCAGGGCCGCCCCCCCGACTTGGAAACCGTGGATGAACTGGCAGATGAATGTTTTATGCCTCTGACCGTGGGCGGAGGAGTGAAAACAGTTCAGGACGTGCAGCGCCTGCTCCGGGTGGGCGCGGATAAAGTGGCCGTCAACACCGCCGCGGTGGAACGGCCGGAATTCATCCGGGAGATTGCCGAAAAGTTCGGTTCCCAATGCGTGGTGGTGTCCATCGACAGCCAGCGGCTGGCCGGCGGCGCTTATGAAGTCTTCACTCATGCCGGAACCCGCGCCACCGGGTTGGACCCCGTTGCCTTGGCCCGGAAGGTGGCGGAGTTGGGGGCGGGGGAGATCTTGCTGACTTCCATCGACCGGGACGGGACCATGGACGGCTACGATGTGGAATTGATCCGGCGGGTGAGCGAAGTGATGTCCATTCCGGTTATCGCCTCGGGGGGCGCGGGCAACTACGAACACATGGCGCAGGCGCTGCGGGACGGCAAGGCCACGGACCTCGCGGCTGCCAGTATTTTTCATTTTACCCAACAGACGCCCCTGGAGGCGAAGACCTATCTGGCGGCGCAGGGGTTTCACATGCGATTTAGTTGACATGGAGGTTTTCCCATGAATCTGCCGCAGGAAAAAAACCTTTCAGAGGCCGAACGCTTAGAGGACTTATGGGGCGGAGATTTCGGTGATGAGTATATGGAACGGAACCGGAAAGCCACAGAGCGTCGTCAGGCTTTTTGGGAGATGATTCTGGATGAGTTCCCGATTTACCGCGCCCTGGAAGTCGGCTGCAACCTGGGAGGCAACCTGGCCTGGATCGCCCGGCGGATTCCCGCCCGGCAGGTGTACGGGGTGGATATCAATTTAGCGGCCTTAAACGAGTTGCACCATGCCCTGCCCGAGGTGAACGCCATCTGGTCCCCGGCTCGGGAATTGCCCTTCCGGGATCGCTGGTTCGACCTGGTTTTCACTATGGGCGTCTTAATTCATCAACCCGAAAGCACCCTGCCCCTGGTCATGGCCGAGATCGTCCGCTGCTCCCGGCGCTATGTCTTGGGCGGCGAATACTTTGCCGAGGAAACCACCGTGGTCCCTTATCGTGGTCAACATGACGCCCTTTTTAAAAGAAACTACGGCCGCATTTACCAGGAGCTCTTTCCCGAACTGCGCCTGGTAAAAGAGGGATTTCTCAGCCGGGACATGGGCTGGGATGATGTGACCTACTGGGTTCTTGAGAAACCGTGATAGGATTTTCATGAAACGGGTAATCATTATCCAGTCGAGAATGACTTCCACCCGCTTGCCCGGCAAGATTCTGATGGACGTGGCCGGGAAGCCCATGCTGGCCCAGCAGCTACGCCGGCTCAAACAATGCCGGGCCGTGGACCAAATTGTGGTGGCCACCACCGATAACTCCGCCGACGACCCGGTGGTGGAGCTGGCCCGGAAGGAGGGAGTGGGCTGGTTCCGGGGCAGCGAACACGATGTGCTGGGGCGTTATGTGGGCGCCGCCCGGGAAGCCAAAGCCGATATCGTGATCAGGAGCACCGGCGATTGCCCCCTTATTGATGCCCGAGTCACCGATGCCGTTATCCATGAACTGGAGATCCACGCCGCCACTGCGGATTATGTGTGCAACTTCAAACCCCGCACCTTTCCCCGGGGGCTTGACGTGGAGGCCTTTTTCTCGGATGTGCTTTGGCGGGTTGACCGGCTGGCTCAAACTCGATCGGCCCGGGAACATGTCACCCTTTTCATCCATGCGGAACACCCCGAACTTTTTTGGCAAAGAAATATCGCGGACAATCAAGATAATTCCGACTTGCGCTGGACGGTGGACGAGGAGGTGGATCTTCAATTGGTTCGCCTTATTTATGACGCTCTCGATCTGGGGTCCCGGGCGGCCCCTTATGAGGAAATCCTGGCCTACGTGCGCCGGCGCCCTGAGTTGGCCGGGCTCAATGCCGGGGTGACTACCTGGGAACCCCCGGGAAGGAAGCAGGTCTGAAACGGTTTTCGGTTTTCGGGCAAAGGAATGAAGATTAACGATAAGTTCCATAGCAAGTTTTTAGTTCTCCGGGCGATCGGAAACCTCAATGAGCTTTAAGAATATTAAAAAAATTCTAGTCATCAAACTCCGCCAGATCGGAGACGTTCTCCTCACCGTACCGGCCTTCCGGGCCTTGAGGGAGAACTTCCCCGAGGCCCATATTGCCGCGCTGGTAAATTCCGGCACCGAAGAAGTGCTGGGGGGTAGTCCCCTGATTGATGAAGTGATCACTTATAACCGGGGCATCAATAAGCTCAATCCCTGGCAGCGGAGCCGCCGGGAGATTGCCTTTGTTAGAGAACTCCGGAAACAACGGTTCGATCTGGCCATCGATCTTAGCGGCGGGGACCGGGCGGCCATCACCGCTTTTCTGTCAGGGGCGCGATATCGGATAGGGACCAACGTCAGCAGATACGGGTTCTGGGGGAAAAGCCGCTTATACACCCATTTTGCCAACGGGGGCGGCAAGCATATAGTTTTGCGGGATCACGATGTCATGGCCCAGTTCGGCATTCATGCCAGTAATCTTTCCGTAGATTTTTTTATTCCGCCGGCGGCAAGAAGACAGGTGGAGCAATGGTTTCGGCTCCGTAACAATGAAAAAGATCTAGTGGTTCATATTCACCCGGTATCGAAATGGTTTTTTAAATGCTGGAAAGATGAAGATATGGCCGAGGTGGCGGGGTGGTTGATAAACCAGGGAGTGAAAGTGGTGGTGACTTCCTCCCCCGAGAGCTTGGAATTACAGAGAACCAGGAACATGTTATCCCTTATCCCCGGGACTGCGGCCGCCCATTCCCATCTCCTGGACTTGAGCGGCCAAACCACCCTGCCTCTCCTGGCGGCCGTCAGCGAGGCGGCGGATTTATTTTTGGGCATCGATTCCGCGCCCATGCACATATCCGCGGCGGTGGGGACGCCGGTCATCGCCTTGTTCGGGCCCAGCCTGACGCACCGCTGGGCGCCGTGGCCCAACCAAAGATTATTCGAATCTAAAATAGACTTGCGTCATTATTATAGAGACGGATGCTATTATTTGGGCGATCATGTGGTGATCCAAAAAGATTGGGAATGCGTTCCTTGCGGCCGGGATGGTTGTGAGGGGACCAAGCAAAGCCGGTGTCTCGATGAGATAAGCGTTGAGAAAGTTAAAGAAATCTTAATGACCAGGATGAAGAAGAAAATAGAGGATGAAATTAATCAGCCTAGCCCTTGAGAGCAGTCATTCATGAGCCTTCGGCTCTCTCAAAACCATGAAAAGTATTGGTGGCACAGGCTTTCCAGTCTGTGCATCTTGAACTTTTCAAAGCAGAGGTTAGGCAGAAAATATTTCAAACCTCTTTCGGAAATACCCCAAATCTCAGCCTCCGCCGTGAATCAGCCATCACCTCCGCAACCTGACCATGACCAGTTTCCAGGGGGATAATGATCCGTATTTGGTAGCCCAAAGAGTTGAGCATGAAAGTTTTATTTTTTCAAAAACGGGCCAACAAGGCGGGAGCCCAGGTCTGCCTGGCCAAGACCTTGAAGGCCTTAAAAAATTTAAATATTCACGCCAGAGTCATAATCGGGGAGGAAGGCTGGCTGACCCAGCGGTTGAGGGACCTGGAGGCCTTAGGGGGAGTCGCGGATTTTCCGGCATTTCGCGCCCCCCTGTCCAAGTTACTGAAACTGGGCCGATTTTCCCGCCGGGTTTATGAAGTTTTGGAAAAATATGGCCCTTTTGATATAATTCACGCTAATGATATCTGGGACTCTTTACCAGCCCAATGGTTGGGTATAAGGCAGAATCGCCCCTGGTTGGTACATCTCCGCGCCCAGGTAACTCGAGCACAATATCATAACCACCATTGTAACCAGGCCCATGCAGTTATCGCGGTATCTCCGTTAATTTTTGGCATGGTGCAGAAATGGAACCATCGGGTACTGGAATACATTCCCGATGGCTTAAGTGAAGAAGAGTTTTGGCCGGTGATGGACCGGGAATGCCGGGCTCCGGAAAAAATCGGCGTCATCGGCCACGGCGGCGAGGTCAAGGGGTGGGATGTCTTTGCCCGGGCCATGCAATGGGTGGCGGCGGCCGGGGGCGCTCTTCCGGCCCGGGCGGTATTTATCGGTGAGATTGAACCCAAGTCTCAGAAGGAGCTGGCAGCGCAACTCCCGGCCCCCATGGAGGCGATTTTTGCCGGGCGCCTCGACCGGTTCGCCGAAGAGGTGCGGGCCCTGGATCTCATCGTGGCTCCCTCCCGGCAGGAAAGCTTCGGCATGGCCATGGTGGAGACCATCGCCGCGGGGGTCCCCCTCATGGCCAGCCGCACCGGAATCGTGCCGTATCTCCTGGGAGAGAATTCCCCGTGGACCTTTTCCCCCGGGGACCCCGAAAGCCTGGCCCAGGCCTGGGGACGCCTCCCGGAGCTGTGGCCGGACCGCAAGGAGTTGATCCGCGACGGGCAGGAAAAATTGCGACGGGAGTTTATGGTGGACCAGGCCGCTGGAAAATTGGTCCAGGTTTACAGTAAACTGATAACCAAGGATTATACCGCTCGCTGAAGGTCTGGTAATCCTTAAGTACGCAATTGCAGTACAACTTTGGGGCCGGTAACTAACGCCATGAGCAAAGTTCGAGCCATACCGGCTCCGTTATAGGTCATGGTTGCAAATATCCACACCAGGGCGAACTTTTGCTAGATAATTATATTCTTCCCTTCCCTCATGTGGTCCGCATTGAGCCCGCCGCGGCCTGCAACCTGAAGTGTTCGCATTGTCCCACCGGTACGGTCAAAATGAACCGGGGAATCATGCGACCGGAAACATTTCGAAGCATTTTAACGGAACTTGTCGAAAACCTTGATAGCATTAAAGTGGCTGTTCTTTATCACGGGGGAGAGCCCCTGCTTCACCCCCAATTCCCGGATTTGGTGAAACAGATTAAAGCCCTGGGAATAACTTTTGTAAAAACGGTTACCAACGGTATGTTGCTGACCGATTCCCTCATAAAACAGTTGGTGGCAAGCGGCTTGGACTCCATTGAATTTTCTCTAGATGGGAGAAGTGCGGCAGAAAATGATTTTATCCGGCACGGATGCGACTACAACCTAGTAATAAACAATATTAAGAAATTACTCGACTTTAAAAAAGAAACCGCTCATTGTTCGCCCGAAATTTACCTTGCCACTGCACAATTCCTCTCTTCACTGGATAATGGTATGCAGAATGATCAACCCAGAATACCTCCTCATTTGATTAAAGAATTTTCCGAAAAATACTACGGAGAAATCCATTTCAAACCATGTTGGGCGATACTATGGCCCAGCATGGAGGTTAATCAAAGCACCTATAAAATTATTCGTACGTTCGATAATATTCCTACAAATAATTGTGATATGGTAGAAAGTACAATAACAATCAGATGGAATGGCGATGTTGTAGGTTGCTGTTATGATTTGACAAGTCAGTATGTAATAGGGAATATTCATTCTGAAAAACTTGCCAATATTTGGAATAATCAGCGATACCTCCGCCTTCGACAAAGCATTGCCACTCGCCAATTGCTGCCGCTTTGCTCTAACTGTAATGTATTGAACCCTCCCGTTTATTTAAGCCTCAGGCCAGAAGCATTGTCGGCATCAGGGTGATCTTATGTCAATGGATTTGGCCCAATCCCGGAATTGAAATGAATAAAACAGTAGTCATTCTGGTGGATAACAAGCACCGGGATCTGCCCGGTTGCGCCCTTATCGCCCATCACCTGGAAAAACGCTTCCAGATCAGGTGCGAAATGCAGCCCCTGGAGTCCTGGCGCGCCTCTTTGACGGCTTTTAAACCCCACTACATCCTGTTTAATCATCTCAACGGCAGCCATCTGGCCCATTTTTCCCGGAGGCTGAGAGATATGGGGGTTCTCGTGGGAGTGCTCCCCAATGAGGGCCTGAATTACGACCAGGAAGAACTGGATTTTGCCGCCGGAAGATACCATTCTTCCGCCCATATAGACCAGTTTTTCTGCTGGAATGAAGCCCACGGGGATGCCCTGAAGCGGCACATGAACCTCCCTTCTGAGAACATTCATGTGGTGGGAATCCCCCGCTTCGATTTTTATTTTGAGCCATGGAACAAAGTCTTTTGTAATCCGGACTTGGAGCCGGAGGCCAGCCGGCCCCGCATCTTGGTCTGCACCAACTTCGTTTTCGCCAAATACCAAGATTTTCCCCGGGTTAAAGTGGACCGGGTTTTCAGGCCCTGGAAAGATCGAATTTCCAATTTCCAGAACTACTGGGAGCTTATCGAAATCAGCGTCCAAAGCCGAAGTCGGTTTTTTGCATTCCTGAATGCCATCGTAAGCGGAACCGAGTATTTCATCGACTTGAAGCCCCACCCGGCGGAAGCGCAGGCCCCTTACAAGATCTGGTTCCAAAGCCTTTCTCCAGCAGACCGGAAGCGGGTGCGCTTGCGGCTTACCGAGACCATCTTTGAAGTCCTGCCTCTCTGCGACTTGGAGATTTCCTGCGAAATGTGCACCACCGCTCTGGAAACCTGGATAATAGGAAAGCCCGCTATCGAATTGGTGTTCGACAGGAACCCGGTCTTTTTTGATAAAGCCATGTCGTTATGCAACCGTCTGTGCGATTCCCCGGAGAAATTGCCGGACTTAATTCGCCGTGAACTTCAAGAACCGGACCAGGAAGACTTGAAGGAGAATCGCCGGAAGTTCCTGGCCCAATGGTGCGCCTCTCCTTCAGGAAATTCCAGCTGGAACATGGCTCGGATTATTGCTCAGGCCTTGGCCAGACAGAATGAACCGCATTGGCATTTCACTTTTCAGGATTGGCGCCGGGCCGTTAAGTTGAAAATGAAGAATTCCTTGGGACTGGCCTACGGCAGCAATCCCTGGAGGCGGTTGCGGGGGCTGATTCCGGGAATCGAGAAAAGCATTGTGGAAGGCAAGTTTATCCAACCTTCAGATGTCCAGTGGTGGAAAGAGAAACTCTTGAAGGTTGGGTCGTTATAGTTTTAGCGGGTTGTGAGAAAGATTGTTTAAATGGATAGATTATCTGTGGGCGTGAGCTCCAAAATGAAGGCGCGCGCAAGTAAGGACGGAAGAAGCCCTGGTTTTTTGTAGGTGGCTTTGCTGCTGCGGCGGGCTAAAAGTTGGCAGCGATAGCCCAGGGCGGCAGCCCATTTAGAGAAACCCTGAAGCGTCCACTTTTGATAACTCCAGGAGAGATCAAATTCCATGATGTTGTCATTATTCGAACGGGTGTTGGGAAATTCTTGCATTTTCCCGGCAAGGGCTTGAAGACGCTTCCCAATATGGGCCCCATTGGGGATGGTCAGAAGGACCTTGCCTACCCTGTCTGATAAGGCGGCCAGGATCAGTGCGGGGTATTTCCAGTATGATATAGTGTCTATAATGACCACGGCGTCCCAGTGCTGGGATAATGCCCACATAAGTCCCGGATCATCAAGATTATTCAAATCCGCCTCAATTACTTTTAATCCCTTTTCTTTGCACAATTGCACGTGCTCGGGTCTCCGTTCAATGCAGAGGACGGAAGCATTTTTCTTACTTTCCAGAAAAAAAGCAATATCACCGATACCGCTCCCCAGGTCCAGCACCCGGGCGCCATCCGGGATGCGATCCAAAAGGAACTGAATGCGTTGGGTGAGTTGGGAACCCAAATTTTCTCGTGGCGGAGCAGGAGAGGGCCCCGTAAATCCATCAGGCGGGGTGCGCAGTTGATGCACTTGCGTTATAAAGTTTTCAGCGAATACTGATTTATGAAGTGCAGTCATAAGCAACCCGCAACCATATCTTAAAAATATCCCATGCGGCGCAAACGCTTCATGATCTCTTCCTTGTCCTGGTCCCGCCCGCTCCGCTCAGGCCCGTCGGTCCCGCCCCGCCGGGTGCAGGGCTCGCACCCCAGACTGCGGTACCCCCGGCGGTATAGTACGCAAAAAGGCGTCCCGGAGTCTTTCAGGTACTGCCAAATATCCATCTCCCGGAAATGTAGGATGGGCTGCACCCGCATGTGGACAGGATTTTCCCGGGGGGAGAAATAGGTTTCATCGGCCCGGTCCGGCTGCTCATCCCAGCGCATCCCGGTAATCAAGGCTTCCCAGCCGTATTGTTCCAAAACCCGGACGATGACCTCCGTCTTCAGCAGTTGGCAGCACTGGACCTTGTCCTCCGCGATGCGGATGGTGCGGATGGCCTCTTCGTTGCGCTCCACCCGCAGGTCCAGGCCCCAGTCTTGGGCCAGTCGGTCCCGGAACTCATAAATTTCCTTGAATTTCACGCTGGTATCAATGTTCAGCACCGGGATGAGGACCTTGCCTTCCCCCACTTCCCGGAGCAGCTGCAGCGTGGTGGTGGAGTCCTTGCCGCCGGTCCAGGCCAGGGCAATTTTATCTTGGTAGCGCTCCAGCGCTTCCTGAAGGATGCTTTTGCTTAAGGCAATCTTCTCTGCCAGGGTCAGGGTTTCCACCATGGTTATCTTCCGTCAATCTAAAGTATCCGGGGCCCAGCAGTGGCGCCGGAATATGAAGTCTTATAGCGATTGCCAAAAGTTTTTTCCGATGGTTTTTTGACGTAGGGGCACAGCGTGCTGTGCCCCTGTACCTTGGGCACGGCTCGCCGTGCCCCTACGGGGAAATTACTTTGGGCAACCCCTATAAGTCACTTTCGCCACTGGGGAAACATGATTTTTCTCTCTGCCAGCGGCCTTTATTAAACCTATCATAGGCCCGGGCTTAGCGCCATGCTTTCCTAAGGTCTCCTAAAATGGCCTTTGGCGGGGGGAGAACGCTGTGGTAATATAAGAGAGAAATCAAGGTTCTTAAGACCCTGAAATGATATAGGTTAAAAGCTTAACCATGCGTCCTGCTTTTCTCCCCCACATCGTTCTCATAGTCATGGACTCGGCGTCAGCCCGGCGTTTTTCCCTTTACGGCCATATTCGAGATACCAGCCCCGGAATGCGGCGGATCGCCGATGCGGGAGTTCTATACCGGCACTGTTTTACTCCGGCCATCTGGACCATACCTTCCCATGTCTCCCTGTTCACCGGGCTTTACCCCAAAGATCATGGCTGCAACCTCATTCATCACGTCTTGCCCGACTACTACTACACCCTTCCGGAAATCCTCCAAGAGGTGGGCTACCGCACGGTGGTCATCTCCAGCAATATGCTCATCTCTCCGGCCTTCCAGTTTAACCGGGGTTTCTCGGAATACTACGGAATGGATAATCTCATTAACTCCCCCCGTTACTATCAAGCCTTGGCCGCTTTTAAAGCTTTCAAAAAGACCACCTCCAGCGAACTGAAGAGATTCCTGTTCGTAATCAAAGATTCCTGGAAAAATTTGCATTTCTTCCCGCTGCAAGATCTTATCAATAAAGTGCACAAGAAATATTGGAGAGACGTCATCAAATCCTCCAGTTATGCCACCGAAAGGACCGTGCGCTATTTTCGGGAAATTTTTTCAAACTGCCCGGATAACCGGCCCATCTTTTTATTCATCAATTTCATGGAAACTCATTATGACTTCAATCCACCCCCGGGGTATAACAACATTATTAAGATAAGCCGGAGGCAAAAGAAAAAAATCGCCCGCCTTAATTGGAAAGATTTCTACTTGCGAAACGGCTTCTCCCCGGAGGAAGTGGAACTGTCCCGGCTTCTCTATGATCAGGAAGTGGCCTACCTGGACGACCGGATCTTCCAATTGTATTCATTCTTGGGAGATCTGGGTCTGCTGGACAATACCCTTTTCATCGTCACCGCAGACCATGGCGAGTTTTTAGGGGAGCACGGCCTCTGGGGCCATGAGTTCGGCGTTTATAACGAATTGATCCACGTTCCCCTCGTTATCAAATTCCCCGCTTCCCTGGAGAAAAAAGGCGTATCCGCCAACCTGGTGCAGTTAAACGATCTTTTTGCCACCATCGCCGAGATTACCGATTTTCCTTACCCGGTGCCGGAGAGTTCCTTCTCCCTGTTAGGGCCGCCCCGGGACTTCGCCCTGACGGACCTATCGGTGCTCCCCTATGAACCTTATAAATTTAAAGAGATGGCCCCCCAATTTGAGCCCTGGCCGGAAATGCAGCCCTGTTGGGCTTTCATTGACTCACAACTGCACAAACTCATTCTCTGGGCCGACGGCCGTCAGGAGCTATACAATCTCCAGGAAGATTTCGGGGAGCAGCACAACCTGAGGGATCAGGCGGATTTCCGGATGAAAGCGGAAGAAATGGAACAGCGCCTGGCTTACCTCATGGGGCCTGATACCCAGTCGAGACTCGGCTGAATGCGTCATTGGACACATCCCCGCATATCTCTCAAAAAGATGGCGAGATTTGATAAACTTTTAGACAACCTTGAGGCCGAACTTGATCTCATAAGTCCGGAACTGCGGGAATGGAATCTTTCTTATTTCGCCCAACACCGCAACAGATATAAATCCGACCTGGAGCTGGTCCAAAACAATTATCGCCAAGGGCCTATATTGGAAATCGGTTCCTTACCTTGTCATCTGACTTATTGCCTGAAAAAACTGGGCTATGAAGTAATCGGTTTAGATATCGAACCCAAACGAGCCGAAAAGTTTATTAAAAAACATGAATTAAATATTATTAAGTGTGATATTGAAACTGATAAAATTCCATTTAATAATGAATCCTTCCATTTGATTATCTTCAATGAAATTTTTGAACACCTGAGAATAGACCCCATATGGACATTAAAAGAGATACATCGAATCCTGAGCCCCACTGGCCGGTTAATACTATCAACTCCCAATTTATATCATTGGAGAAATATTACCTCATTCTTGAAAGGCAGGGGACTGGGGGACGCTTACGCGCAATTTGAAAAGTTGCACACTTTGGGGCACATGGGGCACGTCCGGGAATATTCTTCCAAGGAAGTTAAATTATTTTTGGAAAAATCAGGTTTTGAACTTACTAATATTATTTATAAATCCTACGATACCCCTAAAAGATTTTATCGAGGACTCCGGAAAAAAATAATTTACCGGGTTATTCCATCCTTCCGTCCTTATTTAGTCTTCATCTCCACGAAAGCCAAAACCTGACATTCCGATGATGTCGGGGCCAACATGATTTATACCAGTTCCGGTTTCAGGTACAACAAATCTAATTAATAACTTATTGATATTAATTAAACTTTTAACCGAAAACCGAAAACCGAAAACGGTATTAGCCCCCGCCCCGGGAGCACCTCCGGATTACTTTGGCGAGGGAAGTCGCGACCCGGTCCACATCATGGTCCGACATGGCCGGAAACATGGGCAGGGTGAGGATTCTTTGAAAAGCCTTCTCGGCCACCGGGCAATCGCCGGGCCCGGTCTGGAACCGCCGGCGGTAATAGGGGTGCAGGTGCACCGGCTGGTAGTGGACGTTGACGCCGATCCTTTCCTCTCGCATGGCCAAAAAAATCTCGTCCCGGCCGGCCTTCAGGTCCTCCAGGTTGAGCAGAATCACATAAAGGTGATAAGCGTGGACCCGGTTAGCCCTTACGGCCAGGAGGGAAACTTGCGGCAGATTTTGTAAGAGTTCGCCGTAGCGGCGGGCAATGGCCTGGCGGCGGGCCAGCCAAGCGGGAAGCTTGCGTAGTTGCGACAAGCCCAGGGCGCACTGCATGTCGGTGAGCCGGTAATTGTATCCCAAGTCCACCATTTCATAATGCCAGGTGCCCTTCTCCAGTCGCTGGCGCAAGTCGGTGGAGATGCCGTGGTTGCGGAAGCGGCGCATCTTCTCGGCAAATTCGGGATTATCCGTGGTCACCATCCCGCCTTCGCCGGTGGCCAGGTGTTTGGCCGGATGAAAACTGAAGGTGGTCAGGTCGGCCAAGGCGCCGGCCTTGGTCCCCTGATACTGGGCCCCCAGGGCATGGCAGGCGTCCGCCACCAGGTCCAGGCCATGCCGCCCGGCAATGGCCCGCAGAGCTTCATAATCGCAGGGCTGCCCGGCATAGTCCACGGCAATGATGGCCCGGGTGCGGGGGCCGATTTTCGCCTCCACCCGGGCGGGGTCCAGGAGGAGGGTGTCCGGCTCCACATCGGCAAATACCGGTAGGCCGCCTTGAAACACCACGGCATTGGCCGTGGCCACAAAGGTCATGGGGGGCGCGATGACTTCGTCTCCCGGACCGATGCCCAGGGCATAAACGGCCGCGTGCAGGGCCGCGGTGCCATTGGACACGGCCACTGCGTGCCGGGCTCCCACGAAGCGGGCCACCGCCTCCTCAAATTCCTTCACCTGGGGGCCGGTGGTCAGCCATTCAGAGCGCAGAACCGCGGCCACCTCCCCGATGTCTTCTTCGTCAATCCATTGGCGGCTGTAAGGAATATAAGGCTTTTCCGAATCGGTCATGATGGGCTTCGCAAAATTTCCTCTGTCCTGGGGTCGGCAACCTTGCCGGCCTCAGCTCGAGCTAATCGGAAGTTGCTTGACCAGCTCCCTCAATTCTTCCGGCTTGAGCCGCCAGGGGTTGGTAAAGGAGTTGTATTCAAAGTCTTCCGGCGCCGGCTTGCCGTCGCCATCCTGGAACCGGCGCTCGAAGTACCGAAACACCGGTTTAATTATGAAGTATTCCTTATATTCCAGGGTATTGCGGGCATCGTCTTTGGTAATCATTACTTCATGGAGTTTCTCTCCCGGGCGGATGCCGATGATTTCCGTCCGACAGTGGGGGGCGATGGCTTCCGCCAGGTCCATGATATTCATGCTGGGCAGCTTGGGAACGAAAAGCTCCCCCCCCACCATGCGCTCCAGACACTTTAAGACAAAGTTCACCCCTTCCTCCAGGGTGATCCAGAAGCGAGTCATGCGGTGGTCGGTGATGGTCAGGACTCCGGTTTCTTTTTGTTGGAGGAAAAGGGGAATGACGCTGCCCCGGCTTCCCACCACGTTGCCGTAGCGCACCACGCCGAAGATGGTGTCCTTCCGCCCCACATAGGCGTTTCCGGCGATAAACAACTTATCCGAACAAAGCTTGGTGGCGCCGTAAAGGTTAACAGGGTTGGCGGCTTTATCGGTGCTCAAGGCGATGACTCGCTTGACTTTCTGATCAATGGCGACATCGATAATGTTCTGGGCCCCCCAAATATTAGTCTTCACTGCTTCAAAGGGGTTGTATTCCGTGGCCGGGATTTGCTTCAAGGCCGCGGCGTGGATGATGTAATCCACCCCCTGCAAGGCCCGGTAAAGCCTTTCTTTGTCCCGGACGTCGCCGATGAAATAACGCATGCAAGGAAAATCGTGATAGGAGAAGGTCTGGGCCATCTCGAACTGCTTGAACTCATCACGGCTGAAAATAATGAGCTTTTTAGGTCGGTATTTCTGGAGAATGATCTCGGTGCACTTTTTCCCGAAGGACCCGGTTCCGCCGGTAATCAAAATAATTTTGTTATTCAGCATGAAAATCTACCATGGACCCAAAGATGATGTGTGTCAATCCGCAAAAAGCCATGGGGGCAATTATGGATAATTTATGTATTTAAGAATAATTTCGGTTAGTTTGTCAAGGGGAAGGCAGGGGGGCCGCTTCCCTGGGGCGCCCTGCTTTTTAGGATAATGCTTGGTATTAGCCGGGCTTAGCGCGACAATCTTTCCAACCTGCAGCATTGCGGACGTATTTTCCCATTAAGGAGCTTACCATGGCCCCCATCGTGGAAATAGTGGTTTACGACGCGCCCTCCGCCGCCTCCCGGGGCTGCGGCTGCGGCTGCGACCATCACCACGGGAATCATAGCCACGGCCATGACCATCACGGCCATCACCACCACGATCATCACCATCATCACCATGCTGAAGACCAGGTCCCTTTCGCCAAGGCCAGCATGGAACTGCAAATCCGGGCCCTGGCCCTGACCCTGGAAGCCGCGTTCCCCGGCCGAGTCAAGGTGGAGTATATCAACGTCCTCACAGATCCCCGGGGCCCCAGCCTGCCGCAAACCGCGCTCCTCTGCTCCCTGGCCTACCCGCCGCCCCTAATTTATATCGACGGCCAGGGCCGCTTTGCCGGAGCCTTGCCGGTGGAGCGGATCCGGGAGGAAGTGGGAAAGATACTGGGTATTGAATCATAACGTAGCTTGGTTTTAACATGTTTTTCTAAGAGTGCTCTCCAGGGGAGTGATATAAGAAATATGGAAGAACAAGACAGCCGAGGTTGGAACCCCTATCTGGCCGGGGCCTTGAGCGGGTTGGTCATCGTCTTTTCCGTTGGACTGGCCGGTAAGTTTCTCGGAGCCTCCACCACCTTTGTCCGCACCGCCGGCATGCTGGAGAAACTCCTGACTCCTGAAAGGGTGAACCGTCTGGAATATTTTCTTAAGGAAATCCCCCAGATAGACTGGCAATGGATGTTCGTGGCGGGAATTTTCCTGGGATCCTGGCTGGCCGCGAAAACCGGCGGCGATTTTCGCTGGCAGGCCCTGCCGACCATGTGGGAGGGCCGCTTCGGCCCCAGCCGCCTCACCCGGGCTTTTGTCGCCTTCAGTGGGGGCGCGGTGGCTATGTTCGGCGCCCGCCTGGCCGACGGCTGACCCAGCGGCCATGGGCTGAGCGGTTCGCTTCAGCTGGCGGTCAGTGGTTTCATGGCCCTGGCCTGTTTCTTTGTGGGGGGAATTCTGATGGCCAGGTTTCTCTATGGGGGAGGAGAAAAACCATGACAATCCTCCTATACGGCCTCATCACCGGCATCCTCTTTGGGTTCTTACTCCAGAGGGGACGGGTTCTTCGTTATGACAAACAACTGGGAGCCTTACGCCTGATGGACATGACCATCGTCAAATTCATGCTCACCAGCATCCTGGTGGCCATGGCCGGGGTGTATCTCCTAAAGGATCTGGGCTGGGCCCAACTCTCCATAAAACCCACCATCATGGGGGGCAACATCCTGGGCGGACTGATTTTTGGCCTGGGGTGGGGTCTTTTGGGCTACTGTCCCGGAACCGCGGTAGGGGCGCTGGGGGAAGGCCGCTGGGACGCCCTCTGGGGCGTCTTGGGCATGCTCGCCGGGGCCGGCCTGTTCGCCGAGGCCTATCCTTTCTTGAAAACCACAGCGCTCACCTGGGGCAACCTGGGTAAACTCACCTTGCCCCAATTGCTGGGGGTCAGCCACTGGTTGATTATTCCCTTGATGGCCTTGGGAGGTTTAGGGCTGTTTTTCTGGTTCGAAAAAAAGGGACTTTAGGCTACCTGGAAATCGCGATCCGGGGAAGTCGGGGCTGCCGGCCCCGACTTCCCCGGCGCTTAGGGGGGTTGGGGGGAAGGCAGGGGCCGTCGGCCCCTGGCCCTCCCCCCAAAACATTTCCCCATTCCTACAGCCGCCTCAGGATCAGCGACACCCAGTTCTCCTCGGTCAGCCGGCCCGTTTCCTTCAGGCCTAATCCCAGGTAGCGGCTCCGGATCGCGGGCAGGTCCTCTTCCAGGAATCCCGACAAAATCAAGGCGCCGCCGGCCAGCAGGCGACCGGCCAGGGCTTCGGCCAGGCTCAGGAGGTCCGGGGCGGTGATGTTGGCCAGAATCAAGGCAAATTGTTGTCTCAAGAAGGCCAGGGGGGTTTCCTCCACCAGGATGCGGTCTTCCAGGGCATTGAGGCGCACGTTCTTTAGGGCCGCGGCCACGGCCTCGGGGTCCAGGTCGATGGCCAGGACTCCGGCCCCCATCCGGGCCGCGGCCAGGGCCAGGATGCCGGTGCCGGTGCCCACGTCCAGGACCGGCCAGGGCTGGGGCTCCATGGGCAACTGCCCCCAAATTTCTTCCAAAGCCCGCAGGCACAACGCCGTGGAAGGATGGCGCCCGGTGCCGAAGGCCATGCCCGGGTGGATAGTGACCACCACCTCTCCGGGGGCCGCCTCATATTCTTCCCAGGGCGGCCGCACCACCACCCGGGAGGTGATTTTCAGGGGCTTGAAGTGGGCTTTCCAGACTTCGCCCCAGTCTTCGTCGGCAACCTGCAGAACCTCCAGTCCCAGGGGATACAGGTCATAGCGCCCCAGCCGGGCCAGGTACTGGTTCAGTTCCTCGCGCTGCCAGGGCCCGAATTCCTCCGGCGGAAAAAAGCCGCGAATCACGACGCCCCCAGGAGGCGCGCCCTTCTCCTCAATGATCACCCCCCGGCCGCTGAAATCGGTGAGGTACAGGGAAGCCTCTTCCGCCATGTTTTTCGGCAGCAGAAGGCGGACTTCAATCCAGGTTTTGGTGGCCATGGTAAAAATATAGGCGCGAGGTTTGGAAATGGCAATCCTGGCGAACTTGTGTCTTTGCGAGAGACATTTTTCTCTCACGCCCAGACGCAAAGTCGCTAAGATGCTTTACTTAACAATTTTATAATGTTATCCGGCAGCTCATCCCGGTTGGCGGGGGTGACGGTGATCAGAAGAGCGCCCTCTTTTTCCCGCACCTGGCGGATATAGCCGCCGCCTTTTTCCGCCACCGTGATGAGAAGCGGGACCGGCGCAGCCCAGAGCCGTTCCAGGGCATCGATAAAGGGGCGGGACAGGCACTCCATCTTCCCCACTTCGTCCACCACCACAAGGTCAATTCCCGGAGCATACTCCATGACCGGCAGGGCCAGCCGGTGGAGGTGGCCCAGGTTCACTCCGTACTTCCCCACCCGGTAGGGGCCGGGAAAGTCCACGTGGCTGAGCCAGGCGGTTTGCCCATCCAGGGCGACGATTTCAAAACCCACCCGGCGCCCGGTCTCCCGGACTTCCCTCGTATAAAACCCTGACGCCCTTCCTGGAAACCCGGCCACCACCTTCTTCACCACCGTGGTCTTGCCGCACTGGGGCGGCCCGGTGAGGAGGATGCGGGGTTTTCGGTTTCCGGTTTCCGGTTTTCGGTTAAATGAAGAAAATCCCATAAGCTGCGTCCCCACAGGCTGGAAAGCCTGTGCTACCATAGATTTCCAACCAACCTAACATCTGACTCCTCACTCCTCACTCCTCACTGCTCACTGATTACTGATTATTGGTCACTGGTCACTGATTACTGGTGACAGCTCGCTGCTTCTACTTCTTCCCTTCAATCCCCCGCACCACGGGCAAAATCCAGGGCAGCAGGGCAAAGGCTGGCAGGGCCGCCAGGAAGGTGGCGAAAAAGAAAGGGGCGAAGCCCAGGTACTTCACCCCGAAGCCGCCCAGAAACCCCATGAGCCGGCCGCTCAGGACCGACAGGAAAACGAAGAACGCGTACTGGGTGGCGCTGAAGCGTTTGTCGCACAGGCTCATGAGAAAGGCCATGAACGGGGCATAGCCCAGCCCCGAGCTCAGGCTTTCGCCCTGGGAGGCCAGGTATATGGGATAAACCGGCACGGATAGGTTAAAGAACGGCAGGGGCAGGTGAAACAGCGCCAGGCGGCCCATGCCCGGCAAGGCCGCGACCCAATACCCCAGATTGGACACCGCCTGAAAAATCCCCAAGGTCCAAAGAGACGTGCCGATGCCGAAGCGGCTGGTGAACCAGCCCCCCAGGAACCCGCCCAAGGTGGTGGCCACGGAACCCAGGATGCCGGAGACGATGCCGATTTCGGTGTTGGTAAAGGCCTGGCTTTTCCAGAAAGGGATGACCATGATGCCCATCATGGCGTCCCCGGCTTTATAGAGCAGGGTGAAGAAAATTATCACCCAGATGTAGGGATGGCGCCCCAGGTCTTTCAGGGCGGAGAAGAATGGAATGACCGGGTCGTCGGCTTCCGGGACCTGCAAGGCTGCGGGCCGGGGCAGACGGAAGGGCCGAAAGACTACGATGGTGACCACCAGGGCGACAAACAGGGCGCCGATGCCCACAAACGCGGTCTGCCAGCCCATCCAGTCGCTCAAGATCAGCAGGCCCGAACCCGCGGCCAGGCTGCCGAACCGGTAGGCGCCGCTCCGGACGCCGTTGGCGATTCCCAGTTCCCGGGTCTCCAGGAAATCAATAGTATAAGCGTCTATGGCCAAATCCTGGGTGGCCGATCCCAGGCAAAAAATCCCCAGAAAAATCCAGAATCCCAGGGTGACCGGACGCCCCACCATGGGAGCCAGCACCAGCAGGCATAGGATCATGACCGACTGGGCGGCCACGATCCAGCCGGCCCGGAAGCCGTAGCGGTCAACCAGGGGGCTCCAGAAAAACTTGAGGCTCCAGGCCAGGCCCAGGAGGCTCAAAATCCCAATCTGCTCCGGGGGCACACCCTGGCCGCTCATGTAGGCGTTGACCGAGGTGATGAGGAAACCGAAAGGTATGCCTTCGGCGAAATACAAAACCCCCACCACCAGGAGCTTCAAAGGCAAGGATAACTGGGCGCGGGATTCTGGTTCCATTTAGGTAATGGGTATAAAATGGTTTTTGAGGGAGGGGGCCAGGGGTCGCAGACCCCTGCCCCCTCCCTCAAGCTCCCTCCCCCCAACTGCTATTTTTCCAACTTTCCCGCAATCTCCCGGGCGGTTTCCATTAACTCCGGGCAGACCTCATAGGGGGGCATGGCCTTGAGGTCCGCTTCGATGATCTTTTCGGAAAAAGGGAGATACCCCAGAAGGGGAAGGCCCTTCAGGTGTTCCTTGATGAAATCCAGGTCGGTGGGCTGACGCACTTTGTTGGCCACCACCGCCACCTTGTGAAGCCCCAGGTCCTCGGCCAGTCTATTGACCTGGTGGGCGGTTTCCAGACTGCGGCGGCCCGGCTCCACCACCACGATGAGCTTGTCCACCCCCTTGGCCGTGGCCCGGCCCAGGTGCTCGATGCCCGCCTCCATGTCCATGACCACCACTTCGTCCCGGAGAAGCACCATGTGGGTTACCAAGGTCTTGAGCAGCACGCTCTCCGGGCAGATGCAGCCGCTGCCGCCTTTTTTCACCCCCCCCATGACGATGAGCTTGATACCGTCCAGCCGGCGGGAAAACTTTTCCGGGATGTCGTCCACCTTGGGATTTAACTTGAAGAAGCCGCCCATTTTCCCCGGTTGGGACTCGGTGCGGGTGGCGATTTCCTCCTTCAGCTGGCTGAGAGGAATGATTTTTTCCGGATCAGGTATTCCCAAGGCCAGGGCCAGGTTGGCGTCGGGGTCGGCGTCCACCGCCAGAACCTTTTTCCCCCGGTCGGCATAGTATTTGATCAACAAGGCGGCCAGGGTGGTTTTCCCCACCCCGCCTTTGCCGCTGATGGCAATTTTCATACTGCAAACTCCCCCAAAGGATTATATTGACTTGATTGATTTATCATATCAAAAAGAAGAATTTTTTAACCGCGGATTAACGCCGATGAGCACAGATATTTAATTGCGCCAATCTATGATATCTGCATAATCTGCGGATAATAGGAGATTTTTGCATGTCCGTAGAGATAGAGCCACTAACCCCGGAGTTGGAAACTGCCATCCGCCGCCGCCTGGAGCATAACCCCTTCGTTAAATTCATGGGCATCCAGGTTCCGGAGTTGGGCCAGGGCTATGCCCGTTTCGTCCTCCAGGTGCGCCCGGAGTTCCACAATTCCCAGGGCTTTCTCCAGGGCGGGGTCATCGCCGCCCTGGCCGACGAAGCCGTGGCCTACGCCTTGTTCAGCACCGTGTCGGAAAACGAAATGATAAATACCGTGGAGATGAAGATCAATTTTTTAAGGCCGGTCCGGGAAGGGGAAATCGCCGCTGAAGCGCACATCACCAAGCGGGGCCGCACCATTTCCCTGGGCGAGGTGGCGGTGCGCCAGGGAGACAAACTGGTGGCCAAGGGGATGTGTACGTATATCCATTTAATGGGG
>Ga0194111_10001235_pt1 | contig 31582 bp, 22 predicted proteins | sample TA2KigC300mmetaG_FD_146194 | JGI IMG/M metagenome (GOLD analysis project Ga0194111, IMG submission 146194) | Freshwater microbial communities from Lake Tanganyika, Tanzania - TA2015033 Kigoma Deep Cast 300m | ecosystem: Environmental > Aquatic > Freshwater > Lake | place: Tanzania: Lake... | reverse complement strand
CTGGGTGGACCCTCCCACGCGCCAAGAGGGAAATCCAACGCATGCTAATGCTGAAGCTGGGCTTTTGCCCTTGTTGTCGGCGTTCAATCATAATGGATGATTCTTAAAATTACTTAACGTAGTAGTGTTACTTACTGATTACTCCTCTTCCCACTCCGTGTGAAACACCCCCGGCATATCCACCCGCTCGTAGGTATGGGCGCCGAAGAAGTCCCGCTGGGCCTGGGTAAGGTTGGCGGGGAGCACCGGGCTGCGGTAGGCGTCGAAATAGGCCAGCGCGGCCATGAAAGCCGGGACCGGCAGACCCTGATGGGCCGCGAGGCTCGCCACCGCCCGCAAGTCATTCTGCCGGGCCAGGATTTCTTTGCCCAGGCGGGGGTCCAGGAGCAAATTAGGAAGGCCCGGTTGGGTTTGATAAGCCCCTCGGATATCTTCCAGCACCGCGGCCCGGATGATGCAGCCGGCCCGCCAGACCCGAACCACCGCTTCCAGGTTGAGGTCATAACGGTAGGCCCGGGAGGCTCGGCTCAGGAGGGCCAGGCCTTGGGCATAAGTGATGACCATGGCGGCGTACAGGGCACGTTGCAAATGGGTGATTATGGCCCCCGGGGCGCCGTGATACCGCGCCGGCGGGCCGGGAAGCACCTGGGCCGCTTCTTCCCGTTGGACCTTGTACCCGGATAGGTCCCGCATGCCCACGGCCACGTCGATGACCGGAGTGGGCGATTGCAGGTCCATGGCGTCCCAGGAGGTCCACATGCCGGTGCCCTTCTGCTTGGCCTGGTCCAGGATCAGCTCCACCAGGGGCTGGCCGGTGGCCTCGTCTTGGCGGCGGAAGATTTTGGCGGTGATTTCCACCAGGTAGGAATGGAGCTCGGTGTGGTTCCAGCCCTCGTACACCGCGGCCAGATCCGGTGCGGTTAGCCCCAAGCCCCGCTTCATGAAGTCGTAGGTCTCCGCCAGCAACTGCATCAGGCCGTACTCGATGCCGTTGTGGACCATCTTGACGTAGTGGCCGCAGGAACCGTTCCCCAGGTAGGCCACGCAGGGTTTCCCGTCTTTTTGCGCGGCGATGGCCTCCAACAGGGTTTGCACCCGCGCGTAGGCTTCCGGGGAGCCGCCGGGCATGAGGCTAGGGCCGTGCCGGGCGCCTTGTTCGCCGCCGGAGATCCCCAAACCCATGAAGAGCAGCCCTTTCTCCGCCAGCAAACGGCTGCGGCGGCTGGTGTCGATGAAGTGGGAATTGCCCCCGTCAATGATGAGGTCCCGGGGGCCCAGCAAGGGCAGGAGTTCTTCGATCACCGCGTCCATCGGGCTTCCGGCGGTCACCAAAATGAGAATGGCCCGGGGCCGGCGCAGCAGGCCCACGAATTCCTCCAGGGTGTAGCCGGGACGGATATTCTGCCAGGTGACTTCCCGCTCCATGAACTCCCGGGTGCGCTCCGGCGTCCGGTTGTACACCGCCACCGGGAAGCCCTTATCCGTCAGATTCAGGACCAGGTTGCGGCCCATGACGCCTAAGCCCACCAGTCCCATCTCACAATTGCCCACGCCGGGTATTGCCATTTTAACTTCCTGTTTTCCGTTTTCGGTTTTCGGTTTTCGGTGGTAAAGAAGGTCGACTCATATCTTTTTGCTCTGCATTTTGGTGAGGCAGGCCGCCGTGCCTGCCCAAGGTTACTATTTCGGTTAGCCATCTTTGGCGGGCACGGAAGCCCGCCCCACAATTATAAAAGGTTGCCCAAGCTAAACGTACACGGCCTCCACAAATCGGCCACTCCTGAGAATGAAAGCCCTGGTAGGGGCGTTTCGCGAACCGCCCCTTCAGGTTGGACTTTCACGGCAAAGCCTACGGATACATTTGTTGACTCAGGATCGCCGCAATTTTACCGAAAACCGGAAACCGAAAACCGAAAACCGTCATTTCTCCAACGCCGCCACCTTGGCCAGGCGCCTCTGGAAGCGGGCTTCGCCTTTAAAGCGAGCCTTCAGAAAGACCTGGATGTGTTCCCAGGCCAGGGCGAAGCAGGTGACCCGGCCCCCCAGGCACATGACATTCATGTCGTCGTCTTCCACCCCCTGATGCGCGGAGAAAACTTCATGGATCAATGCCGCCCGGACCCCCGGAATTTTGTTGGCGGCCACGCAGGCCCCCACGCCGCTGCCGCAGACGGCCACCCCCCGATCCACTTTCCCCTGGGCCACGGCCTGGGCCAGGGGGACGACAAAGTCGGGGTAATCATCTTCGGGATCGTACTCATGCGCCCCCAAATCCACCACCTCATGGCCCAGAGACCGGATGGCCTCGGCCAATTGCGTTTTCAGCTCAAATCCCCCGTGGTCCGCGGCGATTCCTACGCGCATGAGTTCCCCTTTAAAAATAATTTAACCACAAAGACACAAAGACACAAAATTTTTCACCAAAAATATATTTACTTCGGCGCCAAAGGCGCCAAACTAAAATCTTTGTGTATCTGGTGTCTTAGTACAGCAGTTCATATTAAATTCGGTCACGTATTTTTGTCACCCTGAGCCGAAGGCGAAGGGTCTCTTTTCATGAGATTCTTCGCCGCCTTTGGCGGCTCAGAATGACAAAAATGAATGTTATCGTATTTATGAAATTGTGTACTTAGTGTCTTGGTGGTGAATTATTTGCTTAAAACCTCCCGAACCTTCTGGAAGATGGCCCGGGCGGAAATTTCTTCGTAATCCAGCAGCTCCCCGGGTAAGCCGCTCTTGGGCTTTCGGCGCACCGCCAGGATATGCACCGGGATCTCGGATCGGGCCAAAGCCCCGGCCACCGCCTCTCCCAGGCCCCCCTGGGCGTAGTGGTCTTCCACGGTGATGACGGCCCGGGTCTCCTGGGCCGCAATTCTAAGGGCCATTCGGTCCAGGGGCTTGATGCTGTACAGGTCAATGATTCGCACCGCAACCCCCGATTGGAGCAGGTCCTCATAAGCTTTCAGGGCTTCAAAGACCGTGATTCCCGCGGTGACCACGGTGACCAAGTCTTTATCGCTTTGATGCAAAACCTTGGACCCGCCGATGGCGAACTCTTCCTGATTGGCGTAGATAATGGGCGTGGCTTCCCGGGTGGTGCGGATATAGACGATGCCCTGGTGTTTGGCCGCGGCCTCCACCAGCTTTTCCGTGGACACCGCGTCGCAGGGGTACAGCACCACGCTGTTCAGGATGGTCCGGAACATGGCCAGGTCTTCCAGACCCATCTGGGAAGGGCCATCCTGGCCAATGGACACCCCGGCGTGGGATCCGACGAACTTGATATTGGGGTCGGAATACTGGCTCATGCGGATCTGGTCAAAGGCCCGGGGCCAAAACGCCGCGAAGGTGGAGACAAAGGGAATTTTCCCCCGGCAGGACAGGCCCAGGGCGGCGCCGGCCATGTTCTGCTCAGCTACGAACATCTCGAAGAACCTTCCCGGGTAGGCTTTCTGGAAGCGCTCGCTCATGGTGGAGTTGCTCACTTCCCCATCCAGGCTGACAACTTGGGGGAATTGGGGGAAGAGGCGCACCAGGGCGTTGCCGAACGCGGTGCGGGTGGCCACGGGCATGTCCGGGGGGTAGTTGACCTTGGCGGCCTTCTGGGGCTGGACTTCCCGGGGCTTCAGGTCTTCGGGCCGGGTGATCTCTCCTCTTAGGTTAAGGTCCACCGCTCCCAACTCCGGCAGGGCCCGGTCCAATTCTTCTTTTTTCAGAGCCTTGCCGTGCCAGCCGTTGCGGTCCTCCAGGAAAGAGACGCCCTTTCCTTTAATGGTGTTGGCGATAATCATCACCGGCTTGCCGGATACGGTCTGGGTCCACTCATAGGCCCCCAGGAGCTCGGAGAAACTGTGGCCGTTCTGGACTATGCAAGTGTCCCAGCCGAAGGCGGCGATGCGGCGCTCATACGCGGCCAGGTCCCGGCCGTACATGGTCTCGCCCCGCTGGCCCAGGCGGTTGACGTCCAGGATGCCGATGAGGTTGTCCAGCTTATAGTGGGCCGCGATTTCCATGGCCTCCCATTGGGAGCCTTCGGCCATCTCGCTGTCCCCCAGGAGCACGTAAGTCTGGTAAGGAAGCTTGTCCAGGTACTTGGCGTTGAGGGCCATCCCCACCCCGATGGACAGGCCCTGGCCCAAAGAACCGGTGGCCGCCTCTACGTAAGGAAAATCCGGGGTGGGGTGGCCCTCCAGGGGGCTGCCGAATTTGCGATAGTTGTTAATGAATTCCTCCCCCGGCAATTTTCCCGCGGCCACCCAGAGGGCGTAAAACAGAGGGGAGGCGTGGCCCTTGGAAAAGATGAGGCGGTCGTTGTTGGGATGACGGGGGTTAGTGGGGTCGTAGCGAAAAAAGCCGCCGAAGAGCAGCGCGGTCATCAACTCCACCGCGGACATGGCTGAGGTGGGGTGGCCGGAGCCGGCCTGGGTGGTGGCGGCCAAGATGTGGTAGCGCATCTGAACGGCGATCTTTCGCAATTTGGCCCGCTTGTCCTCGGTGGGCATGGCGTTCTCCTGAAGGCGGATGATAGGCTGGCGCGTTTCAGCCAAGATATTGTTATATATTTCTCTTTAAAATTAGCCCCTTGCCTCAGGGCTGTCAAGGATAAGCTGGTTTTTGTCTCAATGGTCCACCACAAAGACACCAAGACACCAAGTTTCACCAAGAAAAATTAATGGCGTCCCGGGGCAGGACGCCATTAATTTGTTTCTTCGCGACCCTTAGTACAGCAGTTCATAAATTCGGTCACGTATTTTTGTCACCCTGAGCCGAAGGCGAAGGGTCTCTTTTCATGAGATTCTTCGCCGCCTTTGGCGGCTCAGAATGACAAAAATGAATGTTATCGTATTTATGAAATTGTGTACTTAGTGTTCTTTGTGTCCAGGTGGTTATTTTTTTCTTTTCTATCGGTGGTTGGGGGGAAAAGGGAATTGAATGGCGGGCTCACTATTCCCTGCCCCCTATCTCCCCGGCGGGGGGGACGCAATCTGCTCCAGGTTGCCTTCCAGATCGGTGATGATGAGTTTGCCGGAAGGCAGCCGCCAGGCCCGGGGGTTATCCACGGTGCCGGTGTATTCCGGGGGCACATTCACTTCCGGCAGGTTGGCGGAGATTTCCATAATCCGGCTGGCGGAGACCCCCATCTCCCTTTCGGTCTTGGCCGGACATTCCTGGTAAGTGACTCCTTCTTTGATCAGGGCCTCGGTAAGCTCGGTGCGGTCTGAACCCATCTCGTGAACATAAACTACCATAACAACCTCCTTGGAGAAGAGTCGGCGCGCCTGTTAACCTCGATAAAGCCTAGGCGGCGCGCTTTCTTTTTTTAGATTTGCCGGTTTAAAAACCTAATTAAAAATTAAGACCCCCAGGCTCTTTGTCAATGGCCTGGGGGAGTGTGAGTCTCACCCCAAAGACACTGAGGACACAGAAAAAACACAAAGAACAGATTAGAAGCCGTGGCGCTATCCTGCGCCACGGCTTTTATCTCGGTGAATCCTCTGTGGGTTCTCTGTCTGTGGTTAACAAAACAAAAAACAGACCCGGCTACTTGGGCATCTCGAAGAAAAGGAGATAACCCATGGCCAGGGCCACGGTGATCAACATGGGCACAAAGCAGGCTTTCAGATAATACATGAAAGAAATGTGATACCCCGCTTTTTCCGCCAGGCCCACGGTGACCACGTTGGCCGAGGCCCCGATCATGGTGCCGTTGCCCCCCAGGCAGGCCCCCAGGGCCAGGGACCACCACAGGACGTTGTTGGGGACCCCCATGGAATGGTTCAGGAACGCGATGATGGGCAGCATGGTGGCGGTGAAGGGGATGTTGTCAACGAAGGCCGAGGCAATGGCCGACACCCACAGAACCAAAATCACGGCCACCGCCAGGTTGCCCCGGGACATGTCCTTGACCCACTCGGCGATCATCTGGATGAGGCCCGTTCCCTCGGCCCCGGCGATGACGATGAACAGACCGATGAAAAAGATCAGGGTAGGCCATTCCACTTCGTGCTCCAGCATCTCCACGACGTCCACCCGGGAGATGGCCAACAGGAACATGGCCCCGGTGAGCGCCGCGATGGACGGCTCCATGTGGAGAACGCCGTGAACTATGAACAGGAAGATGGTGAAGCCCAGCATCCCCAGGGCCATGATAGCCAGTTTGGTGTTGGTGATCCGGTATTCCTGCCGCAGGTATTCGATGGTGCGCTCCACGTCCTTAACTTCGGCCTGGAGATAGTCTTTTTTGTACCAGTAAACATAGTAAATCACCGTCACCACCAGGCAGACGGCGCAGATGACGGCCAGGTGGATGACGAACTCCACGAAAGTGAGCCGGGCGAAAGACCCGATGAGGATATTGGGGGGGTCGCCGATCAAGGTGGCGGTGCCCCCCACGTTGGAGGCGAAGACCTCGGGGATGAGAAAGGTGATGGGGTTGACCTTCAGGGTGATGGCGATCTCAATGGTCACCGGGATCATCAAGAGCATGGTGGTGACGTTGTCCAGGAAGGCCGAGGCCACCGCGGTGACCACCATGAGGATGGCGGACAGGACGAAGATGTTGCCCCGGGCCAGGGCGTAGGACTTGTAAGCCAGCCACTGGAAGATGCCGGTCTTTTTCAGCACCCCCACGATGATCATCATCCCCATGAGGAGAAAGATGACGTTCAGATCAATGGCGCGCATGGCGTCTTCAAAGGATAGGATGAAATACGCCTTGTTGAAGGTGCCCAAGGTGTAGCTGATGAACATGATGAACGCCGCGCCCAAAAAGGCAGCCAGGGTGCGGTGCATCAACTCGGCCGCGATGAGAACGTACACTAACAGAAGAACGATGGTGGCGATCCAGAAAGCCGGGGTGATCTGGCGTTTCAGAGTGAGACCGGTCTGGGCCTGGAAGAGCCGGTTGCCGGCCTCATCCGCGCCCGCGTCCAGAACCTTGACTGCCTCGGACTCCAGGGTCTCCCAGCTCGGCTTCACCGCCCGGATCTGCACCCGGGCTTCGGGGAGGGCGCCCTGGGGCAGCCGATAACGCCCCACAAAGCTCCCTTTGCTGGAGGTGGCGACGTGGGGGTCTCGCCCCAGGGGGGTGACTGGCCGGCCGTTCACTAAAAGCTCGATCTCCACCTCTTTGATCCCCTTGCCCTGGGCGTCCTCAATGACCCCGGACAGCGTCAGGTGGTCAGCCGTTCCCGGCGGAGACGCCGGAACATTCAACGGAAAAGCAAGAATCGCCAGGCATACTGCCATCAGAATTTTAACCGCCAGCTTTCTTGGACAACCCATTGTTATGCCTCCAATATTTCAACATTTCCCAGGTCTTGCGGCGTAAAAACAAAGGCCTGCCAGGTTGACAGACTCCACCTGGCAGGCCTCCCAATTATTGACCTGATTATGTTAGGTTCCCATGTCGTTCCCCAGCCTGGGCTGGAGCAATGCATGGATTGGCCAAGTCTCCCCTGGCCTTCTTATCCTTTCTTCCGGGTCCTTATTCTTTTTGCCTTATTTATAACGTCTGCTGGAAACCGAGCAAGAGCAGCCGCCAGCAGGGAAAAAATGCCCCACCTGCTAATAGAAGAGGAGCAGGTAGAACATGCTGATGGTAACAATGATCATCATGGGCCACCAGCAGCGCCGCATGTATTCCACGAAGGAGATGTGGTAGCCCGCCTTTTCCGCCATGCCCACGGTGACCACGTTGGCCGAGGCCCCGATCATGGTGCCGTTGCCCCCCAGGCAGGCCCCCAGGGACAGGGACCACCAGAGCACGTTGTCCTTGGGAAGGCCGAAGCTCTCGCTCATGAACAGCACCACGGGCAGCATGGTGGCGGTGAAGGGGATGTTGTCAATGAAGGCCGAGGCGATGGCGCTCACCCAGAGGATCAGGATGATGGCTAGCCACAGTTTCCCCTGGGAGAAATAGAGCACCGAGTTAGCGATCTGCTGGATGAGGCCCGTCTCCTCGGCCCCGGCGATGATCACGAAAAGCCCCACGAAAAACATCAGAGAGGGCCACTCGATTTCCTTTTCCAGGATCTCCACGATGTCCAGCTTGGAGACCGCCATGAGCAGCAAAGAGCCGATGAGCGCGGCCACCGACACCTGCATGTGCAGGAAGCCGTGCACCGCGAAGAGAAAGATGGTGAAGCCCAGCATGATTAGGCCCTGGATCATCAACTTTTTGTCGGTGATGCGGTATTCTTCCCTTAAGAATGCGATGGTGCGCTCCACGTCCTTGACGTCCGCCTGGGCATAGTCCTTTTTGTGCCACCACAGGTAGTAAAAACACGAAAACACCTGGCAGACGATGCAGACCAGGGCCAGGTTGGTGACGAAGGCCCCAAAGGTGAGTCCTGTATAGGACCCGATAAGGATGTTGGGCGGGTCGCCGATCAAGGTGGCGGTGCCCCCCACGTTGCTGGCGAAGACCTGGGGGATGAGAAAATTCAGGGGGTGCACCTTGAGGGTCACCGCAATCTCGATGGTCACCGGAATCACCAGGAGCATGGTGGTGACGTTGTCCAGGAAGGCCGAGAGCACCGCGGTGAGGAACTGGAGCACAAAAGAAAGGACAAAGACGTTCCCCCGGGCCCAGGCGTAGGATTTGTAGGCCAGGAACTGGAACATGCCCGTCTTTTTCAGCACCCCCACGAAGATCATCATCCCCAGGAGCAGGAAGATGACGTTCAGGTCAATGGCCCCCATGGCGTCTTCAAAGGAGAGGATGAACCAGCCCTTGTCGAAGACGCCGGCGGTGTAGGAGATGAATACGATGAGGGCCGCGCCCAGGAGGGCCGCCAGGGTGCGGTGCATCCATTCAAAAGAAATGATGATGTAGGCCCCCAAGAGGATGAGGGTGGCGATCCAGAAGGCCGGAGTAACGGTGCGCTGCAGGGTGAAGTTTTGAGCGGCCTGAAAGACGCGGTTGCCCTGGGCGTCGGCGCCCGCGTCCACCACCTTGACGGTGGTGGCCGGGGGGGGCTTCCAGTTGGGCTTGAAGGCTTTGACTTCCACTTTGGCCTGGGGGAGGGTCCCGGCGGGGAGTTGGAAGTCCGCGGCAAACGCGCCGGGCTTACCGGTTACGATGCTTTCGTCTTTCCCCAAGGGTTTGATGTGCTGCCCGTTCACCAGGACTTCCACTTCCACTTCTTTGACGCCCTTGCCCGTGGGACTCTTGAAAATTCCCGAGACGGAGAGGCGGTCCCCCGGCGGGTCGGCGGCCAGGGCCAGGGAATAGAGGCAGAAGACCGCGGCCAGGATTACCGATAAAGAGAGCAGTGACAAGCGTTTGATCCGATGCATATGTGCAGTCCTCTTGGATTTAATTAGAAAATCATAGAAATGGGAATCTCTGAAAAAAGCCTGATAATTTGGCGAATTGATTGACGAATCTTAATATCCCCTCCCCCTTGAGGGGGGAGGGTCAGGGTGGGGGTGGCAAAATCTTTGCCTAGCTTTAGGGTGTTATCCAATTTACCCCCCTCCCCCTAACCCCCTCCCACCGAGGGGAGGGGAGATAACAGTTAGGTTTTTTCGCCTTCAAGCGATTTTTTTAGAGGATTCAAATTGCCTTCTCCTAGTGGCGGTTTGCCAACCGCCCCCGCTCGGCCTATTTCAGCAGCACCGGCATTCCCTGCAGGGGCCAGATGACGTAGCAGAACACCGCCAGCAGCACCATGAGGACGATGCTGGGAACACACCCATAGATGAAGAATTCCCCGGCGCTGAACTGCTTGCTCTCATAAGCGATGGCATTGGGGGCCGCGCCGATGAGCAGGTTGAAGGGCATGCCCGCGGTGGCCAGGGAGGCGAAAAAGATGACCTCGGGGGCCACGCCCAGGTATTTGGCGATGACCAGGGACACCGGCAGGGTGATGGCGATGGCCGCCACGTTCATGATGAAGTTGGTCATCACCAGCACGAAGAAGGCGATGGCCAGGACGAAGACCAGCCAGGGAGCCTTTTGGAACCAGGTCACCCAGGTCACCGCCAGCCATTCCGCCGCCTTGGTGTCATAGAGGCAGTAGCCGATGCTCATGGCGCCGCCGAATAGCAGAATGATGTTCCAGGGAATGGTCTCCATGTCTTCCACGGTGAGGGTGGTGGTGAGAAAAAAGAGCACCGTGGCGACGATCATGATGGCGGCCCGGTCCATATCCTTGAAGAAGGGGATGGGGGAGAAGGATTTCATCATGAACAGCCCCAGGACCAGCGCCACCATAGCGATGACGAACTTTTCCTTGTTGTTCATGGGCCCCAGCTCTTTGCCCAGGTCCGCCACCCTTTGCCGCAATCCCTCAATGCGGGGTCTTTCCGGCTTGAAAAAGATGATGACGGTGAGCCAGATGAAGAAGACCATGATCACCCCTAAGGGGAGCATGTACCAGGTGAGTTCGAAGAAGCCGATGTCCGCGCCCCCGGTGAACTTCTTGAACATGCCGGCCCCGGCCACGGCCCGGGCGGACCCCAGAAAGGTGATGACCGAGCCGGCCCCTGCGGTCCAGGCCATGCCGATGAACAGGCCCTTGCCGAACCGGGTGGGCTGGTCCCCTTCACTGTACAGGGCGTGAATGGCCACCAGCAGGGGGAAGATAGCCGCGGCCACCGCGGTGTGGGCCATGAGCAGGGTCATGCCGGCGATGATGATGAAGGTGCCCAGTAGGATGAAATTGGTGTTTTCGCCCACGATATTGAGCATCTTGTAGGCCATGCGCTTGGTGAGGCCGGAGACCGCAAAGGCCAGACCCATGATCACGGAACCGAAGATAAACCATACGGAGGGGTCAAAGAAGTCCTTGAACGCGGCGTCCGGGGTCCGGATCATGAAGACCACCTGAAACAGGCCGATGGCAATGGCGGTGGCGCCAATGGGCATCACTTCAAAAATCCACCACACCGCGGCCATGAGAAAAAGCCCTAAGGCCATGCGGCCTTGGGGCGGCAGTGGAAAACGCTTCCCCGAGGGGTCCACCGCATCGGCAAAGTCGCTCATGAAGTAGAACAGGAAAAACAAGGCCAGACCCAGGAGAATAAAGATTATGCGTTTCCAATCAATGACTACCTTTTTAGGCGCCAGGATGATCTCTTCGGGCATCTCCGGCAGGCCGGCGCCGATGGGCATTTTTTTAATGTCTTCCGCCATGGTTGTTGCTCCTTCTGAGGGGATAGCTCAGGCGGTTATTCGCCCAGCACCAGCTTGGAGATTTCGTTGAACAGGTCGCTCAACCGGATCATGCCGGCCACCTTCTGGTCCTTCATCACCGGCATCATGCCCACGTTTTCCTTGATCATCAGGTAAACCGCCTTGGCGATGGGGTCCTCGGCGTTCACCGTGACCTTAATGGGGGTCATGATTTCGCTCACCGGCTTCTGGGATTCCTGTTTGACGTTGGGCCCGAAGAGATCCCCCAGCAGCACCGCGAGGCTGGGGTCCATCTTCACCAGGGCCGATTCCTTGAGGAACCTGGGCTCCAGGCCCTTAATGATGTCCCGCAGGGTCAAAATCCCCATGAGCTGGTATTTTTCGTCAAAGACCAGCACGGAACGGGGTTCAAAGGAGCCTTCGAACTTGATGGCCGCTTCCCGGATGATGGCCATGGCCTGGCGCAGGGTGAACCAATAGGGAATGTGAGGATAATCCTCCAGAGGGATCATGAGATCCTTGACCTTTTTCTGGTTAGGCATGGGAGCCTCCTTCATGTGAGGATGGATTTTGGCAAAGGGAAACGTCACTTCCCTTAAGGGAGCATCTTTAAGGGGAAAAGAGTCGCTCAGATCTATTCCCGGACTGAAATACCGGCCGCCGGCAGCGACCATTTCCACCGCGGGCAGGAGTTCCTCATTGATGCCGTACTTGAGCAGATAGCCCGCGGCCCCGGCCTTCAAGGCTTCCCGGACGAAGCGCTTGTCGGTGTGCAGAGCCAGGGCCAGGATTTTGACCTCTGGTGCCTGGGTCGCAATATCTTTGATGGCTTCAATGGCATTAAAATCGGGAATTTCAATGTCCAGGAGCACCAGGTGGGGGGCCAGCTGCCGGGCCATTTTGACCGCGTCGGGCCCCTGGGCGGTTTCGCCCACCACCTCCAGGCCGGGCCGCCTTTCCAGCAGCGCCCGCAGGCTCTGGCGCAGGGTGTCATTATGCTCGGCGATGAGGATTTTTAAGCCCATATGCACGCGCAGCCGGGTACCGACCACTGCCTCCTTGTGTCACATGGTACAAGGCGCCATTAGGGCGGGCTATTGCCCATTCTCTAGTTTTGGGCTTCGCAATCCCTAGTTTTGCTCGGAGAAATGGAAAGGCGGGGAAAAATTAGAAAAATGGAACCGCAGATGAACGCGGATAAACGCGGATTTTTTATGGTGCGCAAGGCGTACCCTACACCGAAGTCAGCCCTTCCCGGATAGCAAATTTAATGAGATCGGCAAAGCTGCCCAGGCCCAGCTTATCCATCATCTGCTTGCGGTGCACCTCGATGGTTTTCACCGTGACGTGAAGGGCCTCGGCTATTTGGCGGGTGGTTTTTCCTTCCGCCAGTAGTTGCAGGACCTCCCGCTCCCGGGGACTCAGAATTTTATAGGCGGAAGCCTCGTCCTCTTCCAGCTTTTGTTTGTAGTCCTCCACCACGATGCCGGTGATTTCCGGACTCAGATAAACCCGGTTAGCCCGGACCGTCTGGATGGCCCGGATTAATTCCTCCGAGGCGCAGTACTTGAGCAAAAATCCCGAGGCCCCGGCCTTTAACATGCCGCTGACAAAGCGCTTGTCCGAGTGCATGGAGAGCGCAATGACCTTGACCCCGGGGACTTCGGCCACGATCTGGCGGGTGGCCTCGATGCCGTTCAACTCCGGCATGCCGATGTCGATAATGACCACGTGGGGGGCCAGTTCCCGGGCCAGGCGCACCGCGGTGCGGCCGTCTTCGGCCTCCCCCACCACCTGCATGTCGGGCCGCTTGGAAAGGATGGAGTTGAGGCCCTCCCGGACAATCTGGTGGTCGTCGGCCAGGAGTATTTTGACTTTCATAGCCGTTTCCTTTTTTATTTTAAACCGCCGATGAACGCCGATGAACGCGGATTAATTTTTCCTGGTTCCCAAGTTTAACTTGGGAACCAGGAAATAAAATATCTATATTTATCTGCGTTAATCGGCGTTCATCGGCGGTTTAATATTATTTTTCAACGGCACGGTTATCACCACCTGGGTGCCGAAGCCGGGCTTGGAGTCCACTTCCAGCAATCCTCCAAAAGGCCGCAGGCGCTCCCGGATGCTGAACAGGCCGAAGCCGCCTTCCCTTTTCCCCCAGCGAGCCCGAATGGCCGCGGGATTGAAGCCCACGCCGTCGTCATAGACTCCCAGACGGAGGCGGTCGCCCTCCCGCCAGATGGATACCTGGACATGGCGGGCTCGTGAATGCTTCACCACGTTGAGCAGCAGTTCGTTCACCGCCTGGTACAGCAAAATCCTTAAGTTCTCCTCCACCGGCTTGGGGTGGCGGTCGGTCTCAAAGTAAGCCACGGTGCCGTGCCGGCTCTGGAGTTCTTCGGTGAGCCACTCCACCGCGGCTTCCAGCCCCAGTTCATAGAGGATGGGGGAGCTGATTTTAAAGGTCAGGGATTTGTTTTCCTGAATGGCCTGTTTGATGACCTGGCGAATCTCCTGGATGGCGGTATCCAAGACCGGGGGGGGCATTCCGCCCAACTGGCCCAGTTTGATGTAAGTCACCGCCAGTTTTTGGCCGATCTGGTCGTGGAGGAGCACCGCGATGCGCCGCCGCTCCCGTTCTTCGGCCAGGGTGATCTGGGACGCCAGAGACCGGAGGCGCTCCTGGGAGTCCATCAGTTTTTCTTCCGCCTGCTGCCGGACCCGGATTTCATGATAAAAGAGGTAAAGCACGAAGAGCACCATGGCGAAGATCCAGGAGACTCCCAGGGTGAAGGCCCAGACCCATTGCCTGATTTTCTGTTTGGTCTTAGCCCCCTCGGTGAAGGCGATGTGTTTCTCTTCCTGCTGGAGCCGGGCCATGAACCGGTCCAGGCGGTCATCCACGGCCTTGCCCTGGGCCACTACCGCCCCTAATTCCTCCGTAGCCCACCCTTTCTGGCGGCGGATGTCCATGAGCCTCTCCAGGATAGCCAGCCGCTCCTGGATGAGAGGGCGAAGCTCCCGGAGGCGTTCCGATTTGGGGGGGGAATCATTGAGCCATTCGCCCCCCTCCAGGAGGGCCTGGTCGATGTCCCGGACCGCGGCCTGAAATGGCTCCAATTGATGGGGATCCCCGGTGATGACATACTCCGCGGCCAGGTTCTCCGCGGCGGCGATATGGTGCTGGAGTTCGGAAATCCGGGCCAACCTCTCCTGGGCCTGGGCCGCCCGGGCTTCCCTCTCCCGCAACTGCTCCCGGTGATAAAAAAGCGAACTGACGATGATGGTTGCCAGAATAATGCAAATCCAGGCCACCAGGAGCTTTTTCCGAGTGAGATAGTGGAGCGTGGAAGAGTTCATATTAGAGCGAGCAGCCGGGAATTAACCGACTGATTTTTTTTACCATAATAAAATAAAATGGGATATCGGGAAATTGTGGAAAATTGTACGGCGGAAAATAGTAAAATGAGGCATTTCCTAGTTTTCTGGGCACTAATCGCGGTGCTAGTAATAAAAATTGGGAATTGTCCCTATTTCCCTTTTAATCGAGGGAAACTAGGGATTGCGAAGGGCAAAACTAGGCATCAAGCAATGGACACCTTTTACTGGCGGTGGCCAAATATTTTCTTGAGGAGGAGTGAATAACCCATCCTCTCCCTGGCCGCCATCCTTGACCGGTTGGGAGAACCCGGCTAAAATTATATAAATATTACATAAAAATCACTTATTGAGGTTTTCCCGGCAACTGTGGCTCCCATTAAACGCGCCTGGCAGCGTCTCACGCAAAAGGTCCCCCCGGGGGACGCCCAGAAGGAACTGGAGGCCAAGTACCTCCATTTCCAGCGTTTACTATCGGCCAACAACCAGGTGCTGAGCCTCATGGCCGACATGGAGGAGAAGCTGTCCGGTGACTATCTTTTTGATTTTCAGTACATCCGGTCCACGGTGAGCCAGGTCTGCGGAGAAACGGAAGCCCTGGTGGCCGCGTTGAACGGCATGGGGGGAGGCGCCTATGGCGACCTTATCGGGGCTTTCAGCCGCATCAAGCAGGAAGTGGAAGCGGTGCTCCACCACCGGCGGGAGATCCCGGTGGCCCCTTTGGTTCTGTCCCTGGACCAGGTGGACGCGACCATGGCGGAGGTGGTGGGCGGGAAAAACGCCAATCTGGGGGAAGTCAAGGCCCGGGTGGGCTTGCCGGCCCCCAACGGCTTTGCGGTTTCCACTTACGCCTACAAGGTTTTTCTGGATTACAACTCCCTGACGGAACGGATTACCCAACTCCTGGGCCGCTGGAGCCTGGACGACCTGGACAGCCTGGCCCAGGTTAGCGACGACTTGAAGGAGATGATTCATGGGGCCAGGGTGCCCCCGGAGTTGGAGGACGCGTTGTTGGAGGCATACGAGAAGCTGTGCCGCCAGGAACAGGGGCGGCCGCTGCTGGCCGTGCGCTCCAGCGCGGTGGGGGAGGACTTGACCCTCACCTTTGCCGGGCAGTACGCCACTTACCTCAATGTGCCTCCGGAAGACCTGACCCGGCGATACCAGGACATCGTTGCCAGCCTCTTCACCCCCAGGGCCTTGTTTTACTATAAAAACAAAGGGTTCAAAGAAGAAGAGATGGCCATGGGGATAGGGGTCATGCCCATGATCGGGGCAAGGGCCTCGGGGGTCTTGTTCACCCGCCGCCCCGACGAAGCCGACTCCAACGCGGTTCTCATCAACGCGGTCTGGGGCCTGGGCAAATACGCGGTGAGCGGAACCATCAACCCCGACTACTACCTGGTGGCTTATGAGCCTCCCGGCCTGGTGCTGGAGCAAAGCATACCCCCCAAGCAGGTGATGCTTAAGAGCCGGCCCCAGGGAGGAGTGGAAGAAGCGCCGGTGCCGCGGGAACTGGTGGAGGCTCCCTGCTTAAAGCCGAAACACCTGGCCAGGCTGCTTAACTGGGCCCAAATTTTGGAGGATCATTATCAGCACCCCCAAGACGTGGAATGGGCCTTGGATGAAGATGAGAAACTCTGGCTGCTTCAGACCCGGCCGCTGAAGTTGCCGCCTCGCAAGCCGGCGGAGCGCCCCGTGAGGACCCTGAAGAGCCACAAAGTGCTCCTTGACCAGGGAACCGTGGCCTGCCGGGGAGTGGGGGCCGGGCCGGTGGTGATGGTGCGCAAGGAAGAGGATTTAAGGAATTTCCCCCAGGGCGGAGTGCTGGTGGCCCGCCACACCTCCCCCAAGTACGTCACCGTCATGCCCCAGGCCGCGGCCATCATCACCGACGCCGGCAGCCCCACGGGGCACATGGCCCTTTTGGCCCGGGAATTTCAGATTCCCACCATCATCAACACCGGCGTGGCTACCAAGGTCTTGCAGCCCGGCCAGGAAGTGACGGTGGACGCCAACTACAACAATATTTATGAAGGCGTCATCCCTGAGATCCTGGAGTCAGGGGACATAAAAAGAAACGACCTGGCGGACAGCCCCGTGTTCCAGACCTTGAAGGCGGTAGTGAAAAAGGTGGTGCCCCTGAACCTCATCAATCCCCGGGATGAGTCTTTCAGCCCGGAAAACTGCCGCACCATCCACGACCTGGTGCGCTATGGACATGAATTCTCCATGCGGGAGATGTTCCGGCTGACGGAAACCGAGGGCCAGGCCGGCGGGGAAGTGGTGGATCTGGATACCGACCTTCCCCTGAAGATTCGCATTTTGGACCTGGGAGGCGGCCTCAAAGCCGGGTGGCGCCGCAAAGTGCGGCCCCCGCAGATTGAGTCCCTGCCCTTCAAGGCGTTTTGGCAAGGTCTGGCGGCCATGCGCTGGCCCCAGGCCAAGCCCCAGGGGGTGAGGAGCCTGGCTTCGGTATTTGCCAGCACCCCGGAGGAAGCGGCCCAGGGCGCCGCCACCTGGAGCGACCAGAGCTACGTGGTGCTATCCCGCAATTACATGAACTTCAGCATTCGGTTGGGCTACCACCTCTCCACGGTGGAGGCGTACGTCTGCGACCAGATCAATGACAATTATCTCACTTTCAGCTTCCGGGGCGGCGGGTCCACTCCGGAACGGCGGGAGCGGCGGGTGAGGCTCATCGAAGAAATCATCGACCACCTGCACCTGGCCTATCAACGGAAAGGGGACCTCATTGAGGCCCGCCTGGCTAAATACAGCCCGGAGAAAATGCTGCAGCGCCTGGAATGGTTGGGGAAACTCACCCTGTACACCAAGCAGCTGGACATGGTAATGTTTTCCGACGGCATCGTGGACTGGTATATTAAAGATTTCTTAAGGGAACATGTGGAAGTTAGCTTTTAGAGTAATAAAATGACTCACCACCAAGACACCAAGAACACCAAGAAACACCAAGACAAAAATATTGAAAAATATTTTTTTATTCATTCATTGGCGCTAAGCGACAAAAACTTTTTTCTTGGTGAGTCTTGGTGTCCTTGGCGTCTTGGTGGTAAAGTGATTCTAACTAATGACAACTGACCGGTGATATGCCTAATCCCGCTGACACCATAGCCAAAGTCGGAGTCAAAAGGGTCCTCACCGGCCTGGGGCTGCTGGTGGTGGCGCTGCTGGCGGTGGCCTTTATCCTGGGGATTCTGTCATTGCGGTACACCCGGGACATAGTGTCGGATGACTTCCAGCAGCAGCAGCTCATCCTGGCCCGGACCACGGCCCGGCAGATTGAAGACGGCATGGCCTTTCTGCGCCGGGAGCTGAAAATTCTGGGCTATTCCCCGGCCATCCAGTATCTGGAAGACGTGGCCTGGGCCAACCGCATGCGGGTCAGCTTCGATGAACTGGCCAGGATGGGGGTGGTGGCCATCAGCCGCATCGACTTCCAGGAAGACCGGGCCGGCAAGGCTTATACCCTGGATGGGGACGGCTCCCATATTGTGGAGCAGGATTTCACTGCGGCCCCGGAAGTTATTTGGGCTCGAGACCCGGAAAACCGGGGCCGCATTTACCAGAGCGACATCCAGGTGCAGCAGCGGGGGAATTTCAGGACGCCTTTCATGACCCTGGCCACCCCGGTGTATGAAGAAAGCGTGGACGAATCCCACCCCAAGCCCACGGGGAGGCTGGACGGGGTGCTCATGTTCAAGGTGGACGTCTCCAAATTCACCGGCAACTATTGCGGCCCCATCCGTTCGGGGCGCACCGGCTACTGCTGGGTCTTGAACATTGACGGGATCTTCCTTTATCACCCGGAGCGGGAGTTCATCGGCGACGACGCCTTCGTAGCCCGGGGCCGCCGCAACCCGGTGATCAAGTTCGACCAGATCAATGAAATCCAGAAGACCAAGATGTTAGCCGGGGAGGAGGGCACCGCGCAGTACGTCTCCGGGTGGCACCGGGGGGACATCCGGGAGATGGAGAAATTCCTGGCCTACGCTCAGGCCCACATAGGGCTGGACTGCCCTTATACCATGCTGAACCGGGGTACCCTTGAGACTCATGAGCGCCGCCCGGGCTGCACCACTATCTGGCCCGTGGCGGTGGTGGCTCCCATTGATGAAGTGTACGGCACCATCCACTCCCTTTACGTTCGCCAGTTTTTGATCCAGGGAATCCTGATTTTTGCCCTGATCTGCGTGGCCATGGGCATTATTTATTATGAACTGCGCTGGTCCCGGGAACTGGAGCGGGAAGTGGACCGCACCACCCAGGACCTCAAGCGCAGCCGGGAGCAGTACAAGTCGGTGGTGGAAAACGCCCGGGATTTTATATTCAGCATGGACGGCAAAGGTGTGTTTATCAATGTCAACACCGCGGCATCCCGGGCCTTCGGCCTTCCAGCCCGGGCCATGGCCGGGAAGCGACTGGAAGAAGTGCTACTGCCGGACGATGCCGCGGCCATGCTGGTTTACTTGAAGGACGCCCTCAACTCGGGCCAGAGCTTCGAGATCAAAGCCCCCTTGCGTATCCGGGACCGGGTTTACTGGCTCTCCACCCACTTTATCCCCCTGTTCGGCGAGGATGGCCGCACCGCGGAGCGGGTCTTAATCATGGCCCGGGACATAACCGACCGCAAGCGCATGGAAGAGCAGATGGCCCAGACGGAAAAGCTGGCCTCCCTGGGGACCCTGGCCGCGGGCGTGGCCCACGAAATCAATAACCCCTTGGGGATCATGGTGGGGTTTACCGAACTCCTACTGGACCGCATCCCGCCGGAGACCAAGGATCACGAACTCCTCAAGACCATTGAGCGCCAGGGCCTCAATCTCAAGAAAATCGTGGAAAACCTGATGACTTTTGCCCGCCAGCCGGCCAAACACGAAGAATATACCGACGTCAACGAAGATGTGGAAAATGTGCTGCGGCTGGTGCAAAATACTTTATTCACCAAAAAGATCGAGGTGGAAACCCGGCTGGGCAAGGGCCTGCCCCGGGTGCGGGCAGATTCCAGCGAACTCCAACAGGTGTTCCTGAACCTCATTAACAACGCCGCGGCGGCCATGCCTGAGGGGGGACGACTCACTGTGGTGACCAAAATCAACCCTTACAGCCATATGGTGGAGGCTATTTTAGCCGACACCGGCACCGGCATTCCCCGGGAGATTGCGGACCGCATCTTCGACCCCTTCTTCACCACCAAGAAAGTGGGGGAAGGCACCGGCCTGGGACTCGCGGTGAGCTATGCCATTGTCCACAAATATGGCGGTAACATCCGGTTTGAGACCCGGGCGGACAAGGAGGCCAAAGGCGGCCCCACCGGCACTACCTTTTTTGTCTCCCTGCAGCCGGCGGCGGTTAGGACCGTAGGGGCGGAAGGAGAACGCCGGGCCGCCGGAGGAGGAGGAAGTTAAAAATGGGACGGATTCTGGCCGTTGACGACGAACTTGACATGCTGGCCCTCCTTAAAATGATCATTGAGGGCTATTCCAATCACCAGGTAACGGTGACCAACAACCCCATGGAGGCCGCGGAACTGCTGGAGAAGGAGGCCTTTGACCTGGTCCTCACCGACCTCAAGATGCCGGGAATGGACGGGCTGGAGCTGTTGGAACTGGCCAAGAAGCTGGACGAAGACGCCCTGGTTATCGTCATCACCGCGTTCGGCTCTCTGGAGTCCGCGGAAGAAGCCATGGGCCGCGGGGCCTTTGACTACATCACCAAGCCCTTCCGCAAGGAGCAGATTCTGTTGGCCCTGGACAAGGCCATGCGCTGGCGGGAGATGGTGCGGCAGAACAAGGAAATGCGGCAGCGGCTGGAAGGGAAACATTAAGCAGTCCCTCATGAGCCGTTGGCTCACCCGTAAAGGATGAAAAGATATTTTGGGGGGAGGGCCAGGGAGCTTTCACAGGCTGGAAGCCTGTGCCACTACTCCCTGCCCTCCCCCCAAGCCCCCTCCCAACCCTTTAAGGGGGCTGAGGAAGTCGGGGCCGCAGGCCCCGACTTCCAGCCCGATTATTATCCCCTAAGGGGACTATCATCTGGTTCCCAAGCTGAGCTTGGGAACCAGATGATATCTGTGTTTATCTGTGTTCATCTGCGGTTAATAAAGGGGGCCCTCCCAGGGCCTATCAATGTTTAAGGAGTGGTTCACATGGAGCGCAAAGGTACGGACCTGACAGCCCAGCAGGTGTGGCAGGACCTCATGGCCGGAAACATGCGTTTCGTTCAGGGCCTGTTCATGGGCCGCAATCTCCTGGATCTGCGCCAATCCCTGGCCCGGAGGCAGGCTCCCAAGGCCGCGGTGCTGTGCTGCTCCGATTCCCGGGTGCCGCCGGAGATCATTTTTGACCAGAGCCTGGGGGACCTCTTTGTGGTGCGCACCGCGGGATTAGTGCTGGAGCCTACCAGCATCGGCAGCCTGGAATACGCGGTGGCCCATTTGCACGTACCCCTGCTGGTGATCAAGGGCCACGAATGCTGCGGCGCGGTGACCGCCGCGGTAAATCATCCCGAAGGGGAGGAAGGCAACATCGGCGCCATCCTCAGCCAGATTGCCCCGGCCGCGGCCCAAGCCCGGGAAACCCGGGCCACCGGCCGTGACCTGGTGGAAGCGGCTACGGACCAGCACCTTAAAAACCTGGTGGGGATCCTGAAGCAGGCAAGTCCCATCATCACCGAAGCCCTGGAGAACCGGCGCCTGGTATTGGCAGTGACCAAATATTTCCTAAAGAACGGCCGGGTGGAGACGCTCCTGTCCGTGGATTTTTGATTTTCCGATTGGGGTTTTCGCTCCGGAAGCGTCCTGGAAGACCGGTCGCCTCTTTCTGAAAGGAAGAACAAAAAGCAATGACATGAGTGGCACAGGCTTCCAGCCAGTGGTGAACCTTCTGAATCTACAACTAGTGGCACAGGCCAGAGGCCTGTGCTACTAATTCTAAGTTTTTTGTTTTTTGACAAAGATTTTGCATGTATCCAGTTGATCTGATTAAGTAATCAGTTCAATTTTTGAGTTTGGTTGCGGCCTCGGGCCGCGATGTGTCACTAATTTTTCCTCGTCGGCAGCCCCTCCGAAATAGGGGGCGATTTGCTTGGTGTTTTTCCTTGATTTCCTTTTTTTGGAGCTAAAGCAGTAGTCGCATTTTTAATAGGCGGAGAGGTTTTAAAACAGCAGGCGCAGGGCTTCCTGTTTCAGGCGGCGGATTTCTTCCTCCATCTGGCGCAGGTGCTTCTGGTGGATGGCATGGCGGATTTTGCGCACCATATCGTCTAGGGAGAGAGGTTTGAACACCACGTCCACTTCTTCCAGGTAGTGGTAGTGCACGGGCTGGCTGGGTCCATGCTGATGGACCATCAGGATAAAGCGGATATTGGGATCGCGGCTGCGGCTGTCGCTAAGGAGGCGCTGCTGCTCGGCCAGCTTGAAGTCGGCAATGATGAGGTCAAAAGCAGTCTCTTCCAGGGCCTTGAGGGCCTCGGCCGCGGTGGATACCACGCGGAATTCTTCGTAGCCGATGAGTTTGAAAACGGAAGAGAGAAATTCCCGGCACCAATCATCCTGGTCCACCACCAGGATGCGCCCCCGGCACTCGCAACTCATGTCTCTCATCCGGTAGGTCTCCCTAACTAAAGACTCTCTTTATACTTTACATTGACATAAAAACCATCCCCTGGCAAGGGGGGTGGGGTCAGTGGCCAGTGATCCAGTGATCAGTGGCCGGTTTTTTTATTATATATATATACCCAAACCAGAAAAAATTTTAGTGGCACAGGCCTCTGGCCTGTGACCAAGCCTTGCAGGTCCATAAACCTCCCCCCAGGCTGGAAGCCTGTGCACTAATACCATTGTATTTGTTTTCCATTTCTGCAAGGGGTATCAAATTTCTCCAAGCTCACTCCCGGAGTTAAGGCTGTCATTTAAATAATTCCCCGACAAAGAGCTTTTCCGGTTCATTTCCTCGGGAGGCGAACCCCCGAAAGATTTTCCTTGGGCCTCCTAATTCCCTTCCAAGCTTCCTCTTAATGAAAATTTAACAGCCCCTTCCCGGTTATTAACCCCATCTTAATTCCCCCGGCAGTATCTTCTCCTTTAAGCGGCGGAGAGAGACGCTCCAGGCTCAGCCTGTTGCTTCTCCGCGCAAAGTTATTTTTGTTTAAGAGGATAAGTGTGTGCCCGCAAAATACTTGGCTTTACTGATTCTCAACCTGGTTCTGGCGGTCTTTTTTATTGTCTTGTGCAAGAAGCGGGAGCTGCTGACTTACAGCTATCAAGGACGTTTGTGGTTGACCTGGCTGGCCATTGCGGTAATCACCCTCCAGGATGAGCTGACCTCAATTTTTTACGTGCCCGCCGAGGCCTACCGTTTTATCGGCCTAACTGCCATATTTTTCATTGCCATCACCTCGTTGTTCATCCGTTTTTTCAGCACCCGCCTGGTGGAGATTGCCGAAATCCTGGAACACCACGGCTTAATCGGCGGGGGAGTCTATTCTTTCTCCTATCTGGTCCTGGGCCCTACGGTGTCCTTTGTGGCGGTGGCCTCCATCATGGTGGACTACATCCTCACCGCCTGCATCTCCGCGGTGAGCGTGGTGTTGAACTCCCTGTCCTTCTTCCCGGCCCTGGCCCAATCGGCTCCCATCAAGTTAGGATTGATCCTGGGCATCATCTGGGCCGTGGCGGGGCTGAACATCCTGGGCATCCGGGAGAATGCCCGGTTCACCTTCATGATTTTCATCATCGCGGCTTTTGTATTACTGAATCTCATTCTCTCCGGGTTTTTCAGTTTTGACGCGAATTCCTTTCAGACCTTGCAGGCTTCCTTCACCCAGGGATTAAATATCTTTAAAAACGAGTCCTGGCTCAGTGGTTACGGCAAATTCATTTCTCAAATGGCTTTTTGCATTTTGGCTTATTCCGGGGTGGAATCGGTGCTGCAGACCGCTGGCCTGGTGCGAAGTTGGCGGGAAATTCGCAAGGCCTACCTGTTTCTGGCCTTCACCGTGGGCATCGTGACCCCCATCATTGTGGCCCTGGCGTTAAGCGCGCCCATAGATTTCAAAGAACATGAGGGGGACCTGATTACTTTTTACGCCACTATGATCAACGGCGTGCCTTTTGGGATCCTGGTGGCTGCCCTGGCCAGCTTCACTCTGTCCATGGCGGTGAATACCGCGTTTGTGGCCTCCAGCGAACTTATGGAGCGGGTGGCGCACCGCTACGGATTTCTCTGGCTGGTGGCCACCAATCGCAAAAATTCCCTGTATCGCATTCACCTCCTTAACGCCACGTTCTTCTCGGGGATCATCTTCCTGACCCACGGCAGCCAGGCCATCCTGGCGGACATGTACGCCATCGGAATCTTGGCCAGCTTCTGCATTAATTGCGGCGCCCTGATTATTTACCGCTATTTCATGGGCACCAAGGAAGTGATCCATTATTACACCAGCCGGCTGGGCACCTTAGTCATCTGGGTGATTCTGGTAAGCTGCTTTGTGTTCCTGGCCATAGAGAAGCCCCACGGCACCCTGCTGTGGGCCGTGATCACCGCTTTGGTGCTGGCCGGGGGACTTCTCATGGCCCGGAAACGCGCCCCGGAGCACCGGGAGATTGCCCAGACTGACAAAGAAATGGAGATGATCCTGTACCTGGCCCAATCTCCCGCTAAAGACCTACACATCTACTTCAAACGCCCCCGGGAGTTGGCGTTGGACGCAGTAAAGGACAATGAGGTCTATGTCACCTTCTTCTCTCCCCGCCAGGGGATTCCCCCCAAGGTGGCCCCCAACCATTTTCGCTTCCCCCAGGTCCTGATGGGGCTGTACCAGCGCATTCTGGCCCTTCTCAAGGTGGTGGACTATGAGTTGGGAGACCGGTCTATTAAGGTGCACCTGGGCTGGCCCATGTCGTCATGGATGGACCGGCTGGCCATCGGGGTCATGGTGTTCAATATAATGCGCCTGCCGCGCCTTTTCCCCCGCTTTAAATTCTCCATTGATTATCCGGGACAGGAGACTTCCGAGGTTTGAAACAACTTGAGACCTCTGCGAAACAGCTTAAAAGGCGGAAAAACTTGGCCTTGATCCCCCCCTCCCTTCGGTGGGAGGGGGTTGGGGGGAGGGGGGCTAAATTGATTAAGATACTTAAATCAGTTAAAGATTTTGCCACCCCCTCCCTAACCCCAATGCTGTTCACTTAAGCACCAGAGATGAAGCGATTTCATTTCTCTTGTCATTCTGAGGGAGCCGAAGGCTACCGAAGAATCTCTAAATACGAGATGCTTCGCTTCGCTCAGCATGACAAGAAGACAATAAAATGTAGAGTGGGCACTGCCCACCAATTCCTTAGAATCGCTTAAGTGAACCGTATTGTCCCTAACCCTAAACCCCTCAAGGGGGAGGGGATTTTAAGGGATAGCCAGTCAATTAGGTATTTCGCAGAGGTCTCGAGATCATGACAAACCCCGGGGAATGTGTTTATCTTACTAATTATTAAAGATGCTGAGAGAAACCGGCAATGTCAGACAGTGATAGTCATCAAGACGCCGCGGTAAAAGAGGGGGGGCGAGAAAGAATCCTGGTGGGGGTAAGCCCCAGCCCCTTTTCCATTCGCCTGGTCCGGGCGGCCCGGCGCATGGCCGACGGCCTGAAGGCCGAATGGTATGCGGTCCATGTGGAGACCCCTTCTCAGGCCCACCTTTCTTCCGCGGAACAAGAGAGGTTGTCGGAGACGCTGCGGTTGGCCGCCCAGTGGGGGGCGCAGAGTGTCAGAATTACCGGGACCCATGTCCGGGATGAGATCATGGAGTTCGCCCGGGAGCATGACATCACCAAAATCGTGGTGGGAAAACCCTTGCGCCGCCGTCTTAGAGAGGTACTGTTGGGGTCCGTGGCGGACCAGTTGATCTGGAATTGCGGGGACATCGATGTTTACGTGATTTCCGGCGAGGGCGAAGCCGCCGTCCCTACTCATCGCCGCAGGAAGCCGGTCAGACCGATGGAAAGCAATTATCTTTGGGCCGCAGGAATTGTGGGGGCTTGCACTGTACTGGCCTGGGTCTTGTTTCCATATTTCCATCTTACCAACCTGGTGATGATTTATTTTTTAGGAGTGGTGGCCGCGGCCTCCCTTCTGGGCCGGGGGCCCTCCATCCTGGCGTCGTGCCTGAGCGTGGCGGCCTTTGACTTCTTTTTTGTACCGCCGTATTTGACTTTTGTGGTGGAAAATACCGATTATGCCGTAACCCTGATGGTGATGTTGTTGGTAGGCGCCATGATCAGCACTTTGACAGCCCGGGTCCACCGCCAGGCTGAGAGCGCCCGACACCAGGAGCGTCAGACCGCGGCGCTCTACGAAATGAGCCGCAGCCTCACTGCCGCCCTCAGCCTGGAGGATTTACTGCAGGTGGTAGTTAAGCAAATTGCCCGGATCTTTGAATGCCGGGTCTCCATCATGCTCCCCGACGACCGGGGCGTATTGGTGCTCCGGCAAGGAGATGAACTTTCTCCCGATGATGAACGGGAAGCCCTGGCGGCCCAATGGGTGTTCCAGCGGGGCGGCGTGGCTGGGGCTGCCAGCGAACTGCTGGCGGAGATCAAAGGGCTGTACCTGCCCCTGCGCACTTCCGAGAAAAACATCGGGGTTATGCGGCTGGAAACAGGGGAGCCCCAGAGGATTCTGGACCCTGAATCTCTGCGCTTTCTGGAAGCCCTGGGCGGCCAGGCGGCCCTGGCCATCGAGCGGGAGAATCTGCTGCGGCAGGCCCAAACGGCCCAGGTCCAAAGGGATTCGGAAAGGATGCGCAATATCCTTCTCAGTTCCGTATCCCACGACCTCCGAACACCCTTGACGGTTATTGCCGGCTCCGCCAGCACATTGGTGGAAGGGGAGGAAAATTTGGATGACCGCACTAAACGCGAATTGGTCCAATCCATCTATGACGAAGCCCGGCGCCTCGACCGACTGGTCCACAATTTGCTGGACATGAGCCGCCTGCAGGCCGGGGAAGCTGTCCTTAACCGGGAATGGCACCTGCTGGAAGAAGTGCTGGGCACCGCCCTGGTCCAGCTTGATCTCCTGCTCAAAGATCATCCCCTCATCATCAAGCTGCCTCCGGATCTGCCCCTCATCAAGGTAGATGGGCTGCTGCTGGAGCGGGTCCTGGTCAATCTGCTGGAAAATTCCATTAAATACAGTCCTCCGGGCAGCCTCATCGAGGTAACCAGCCGGGTGCAGGACCAGGAACTGCTGGTGGAGATTGCCGACCGGGGCCCGGGTCTCCCTCCGGGAGAAGAGGCCAGGATTTTCGAGAAGTTCCATCGCGTCGCGCCGGGACGAGTCCGGGGCACCGGCCTGGGACTGACCATCTGCCGCAATATCATCGAAAGCCACGGGGGGCGGATCTGGGCCGCCAACCGGCCGGAGGGCGGCGCGGTGTTCCGCTTCACCTTGCCCCTGGGGGACCAGCCCCCCGCCCTGGACAAACCGTCGCCGGAAATGTTAATCTCCCCCCATGAAGGTGAGAATTCTTCTCATTGAAGATGACCCTCACATTCGCCGGTTTTTGAGAGCCGGCCTCACCAGCCAGGGATATGACCTGCTGGAAACGGACACGGGCCGGGAGGGTCTGGCCCTGGCCGCCTCGCAAGTCCCGGATGCCATCCTCCTGGACCTGGGTCTGCCGGACATGGAGGGCATCGAGGTTATCCGCAACTTGCGGGAATGGTCCCAAGTCCCCATCATCATTCTCTCCGCCCGGGGCCAGGAGCGGGAAAAAGTGGTCAACCTGGACGCAGGAGCCGACGATTACCTCACTAAGCCCTTCGGGATGGGGGAACTGCTGGCTCGAATCCGGGCGCTGCTGCGCCGGGCCGCCCCCGGCGAGGAGGGCCAGGAGCAGACCTTCCAGTTGGACCGGGTCACGGTGGATTTTGAAAAACGCCGGGTGTTCCGAGGCCAGGAGGAAATCCATCTCACCCCCATGGAATATAAACTGCTCCTGGCCCTCATCCGCCACCGGGGCAAGGTGGTGACCCACCGTCAACTCCTCAAGGAGGTCTGGGGGGCGTCCCATGTGAACCAGCAGCACTATTTGCGCATCTTCATCCTTAACCTCCGCCGCAAACTGGAAGAGGACCCCACCCGGCCCCAATATCTCATCACCGAGCCCGGGGTGGGGTATCGCCTGCGGGACGAATGATTGACTTTTCTCCTTCCTAGAGCCGCCATTTCCCGTAAGAATATACCTCCAGGACAATTCTAGCGGGACCAGACGTCCAGCCCCATTCGCAGCTGGCCCTGGAGGGCGAGGTGAATGATCGGCATCGATTCCTTTGGCAGCGCTTGAGCAATCATATCAAATGGTTGTAATACCATTTTCTCTTTCAAGTGCAACAAACTTAATCTGTAACTTATTGATAATCCGTAATTATCTTTACCGAAAACCGAAGACCGAAAACCGTATAAGAGCAGTTGGCGGAGCTGGATGACCAGATCGTGGCGGCCATGGAGGCGTATCAGCGGGAATGGCAGCGCTTGCAGACCGTTCCCGGCAAGGTGCGGCTTGCATTCCTCGCACCCACAGAAGTTTTTCACGCTAAAGCCTGTGGCTACATTTCAAACGATATTTTTGATGAACCTGACTTTTGGCGGAGGTGTTGGCGGCCGTCTTAAAAAATGCGGCTAAAGGCAGGATGTCTTTTTTGTCCGCGTCCGTATTGTGGAGCACTAACCAAGGCGGCCCGGAGGCCGCCTGTTTTGATTGCCGCTAGGGGCGGGGGTGGGATACCCGCAAACCCTCGGTTAATAACGGCGGCCGCGGCCCCCAAAGGAGCCTTTTTGCTGCGGCCTGGCTTCGTTGACTGCCAGGGGTCGCCCGTCCACCGTCCGCCCGTTGAGCATGGAAATGGCCTTCTGGCCTTCCACTTTGGTTTCCATCTCCACGAACCCGAAGCCTCGGGGCTGGCCGGTTTGCCGGTCGGTGATGATTTTGGCCGAGGCCACATGGCCGGCCTCGGAAAACAAGGTTTGCAGTTGATCTTCGCTCATCTGGTGGGGCAGATTGCCCACATACAATTTCATGCTCATATCTTCTCCTGTCAGTCTTGAGCCTGTTCGCCGGCTTCTTTTCCTGGCGGCGTGGGGATTTTGTTCTGTCGGCGTTTCATCTTTTCGTCATTCTTCTGTTTTCGGGCTATCTCTTTGGCGCGCTTTTCCCAGCCATAGCGGTTTCGGGCCAAGTTTTCACCTCTCTTAAACGTAAACCGCCAGAACTCCGGGGGTCCGGAGACCGCCGAAGTTCCGGCATTCAGGCTTTACGGCTTAAAGTTTTACTACGTTCTGGGCCTGGGCACCCTTGGGACCCTGGACCACCTCAAACTCCACTTCTTGGTCTTCTGCCAGGCTGCGAAAACCTTCGCCCCGGATGGCGCTGTGATGCACGAACACATCGGGGCCGCTGTCCCGGGAGATAAAGCCAAAGCCTTTGGAATCATTAAACCACTTTACTCTGCCAACTTCCTTCATCGTTTTACTCCATTGATGATACCATGATTTTCCCACCCAAAAAGCAGGACGCACAGCAGTCAGGCAAAAAAAAATCGGCAGGGCATTAGCACCCCGTCCGATTTTTATCCAGGACTCGTGGCCCTGCTCTCAGTCTGACATGCTAAACTTGGGTTATTATAATCAGGAATTGCCTAATGTCAAGAAAATTCCCCCAACCCCGCAAATTATCCCGCCCTTGGTTCAATGACGCGGCCAAATATAATGCCAATGGAAATGAAGCGCCATCATTCACCGCGAAGATAGTCACCGAGAAGTTGGCGGCTGTGCTCGTCCTCGTGGCAGTAAACGCAGAGGTTCTCCCAGTTGGAGCCATCCGGCGGATTATTCCGGGGGTTCCCATCTTTGTGGTGGATTGTTAGCAATTGCCGGTTTTTATGGGTGAATTCCCTGCCGCACTTGGCGCAAATCATCCCGTGGATCTTCAGGGAGAGCTCCCGATAGCCCTTGTCCGATTTCATTCGACTAAATCCTCCCTGGATGCTTAAAAAATGTGGTAGGGTTATCCGGTCCTCCCCTCAACCATATCCCGTTTCTCTTAATCCCCGATCAACTTGGCCAAACCCAGCAGGTTGATAATCTCCGGCATCACTTGCAAGCCCGTGAGCCTGCCCAGGTCGCCCCGGGCGCAAGCGCGTTCGCCGAACTGGGTCACCAAATCCGGCCGCACCATGCCCTCCCCCACCATCATGAGGGGCACCGGGTCGCCGGAATGCCTCTTCAGGGCGCAGGGGGTGGTGTGGTCCGCGGTGGCCGCGATGAGATGGGGGGCATCCAGGAGGACTTGGGCGGCTATGTCCACCTTTTCAATGAACGCCTTTTTCCCTTGGAAGTCGCCGTCTTCGCCGAAGGTGTCCGCGGCCTTGATGTGGACAAAGGCAAAGTCGTAAGGACCTTCCAAGGCCTCCAAGGCCGCCCGGAACTTGGCCGCCACGTCGGTGTTGGGCAGCCCCGTGGCTCCGGGAACCTTGATTAGGTCCATACCGGTGAACGCGCCGATGCCTTTGTAAAGCCCGCCTCCGGCGATGGTGCAGGCCTTGAGGCCATAGCGCTCCTGGAACTTCTCGATCTGCTTGTAATAGCCGGCGCCCCGGCCCAGGAGGTAGTTGGCGGCCGGCTTCCCCTGGGCCAGCCGTTCCTGATTCAGGGGATGGTTTTTCAAGATGCGGTGGGCCTCGATGAGGAAGTGGTTGAGGACTTTGGCGGTGAACGCGGCTTCCGGGGAGTCGTCCAGGGGATGGACTTCATGGACCTTGACTCCCACTTCATGGGGGTCATTGTCGGAAATGCGGCTGCTCAGACCCGGCCCCCGGAGGATAACGCCGGCCCGGTGGCCGGTGCCGGGGCGCACCTTGAGAGTGACGCCCTCATAGGTAAGCCCTTCCAGGTCCTTGACAAAGGGGCCGGTGTCGGTGATGCGCCCGGCCCGGCGGTCCGTGACCATGAGGTTGTCATCCACCGTCCCCAGGTTGCCCCGGAGGGCCACGTCCCCGGCCTGGAGGTCCATACCTAAGCCCGCCACCTCGATAGTCCCACGTCCAGTATAGTATTTATTAATGTCATACCCCAGAATAGCCAGGTGGCTGGTGTCGCTCCCCGGGCGCATCCCCACCCCGATGGCGTTCATGATGCCGGTGATGCCCCGGGCCGCCAACGCGTCCAGATTGGGCGTGCGGGCCGCTTCCAACGGCGTCAGGTTCCCCAATTCCTTGATGGGCCGGTCGCCCAGACCGTCCATGACCACGAGCATGGCTTTCGGCATGATGCCTCCTGAGTATTTTACCACTAAGACACAAAGACACTAAGAGACACCAAGAAAATAATTTTGTTTTGTGTCTTAAAAGACACAAAACAAAATCTCCTTGAACCTTTGTGTCTTTGTGTCTTGGTGTTAAATCTTTTATTCATTTTCACTCTTATACCGATACCGGCGAGTAACCCGCTGGGGTGATGGTAGCGAAGTAAAACGGCGGGCCCACTTCTTCCTTGGTGGCCGCCTGTTTTTCCATAAAATCTTTACCCATTTTTAGCAGTTCGGCCAAGTCCGCGCCCCGGGCCAGGGCCTGAAAAAGGCGCATTTCCATCCCCATATTCCGGGGCATGACCACCTGGTTGGTGACGGGGATGATTTTTAAAGGCTCATTCTCTTCGCTCCCCAGGAGGGTCAAGGCATATCCCGGAGGCGGCTTTTCCGGCGAGTATCCCGCCAGAATGAAATATATGCGGCGGCATCCTTCGGGTTCGTGGCCGTGCTCTTGGAGATAATGAGCATAGCCCTGGGAGAGGAAGGTCAGCGCCAAGTCCACCATTTCATCCAGATCATCCAGACCCCGGCGGCGGTTAATTTCCTGGGCCAGGGCCCGGGACAGAGGCACGCTCACTCCGGCGCCGCCGCTTAAAATGGCGCCGTGGGTTCCCAGGGGAAAGAGCTTTTCCACATTGAAAAACTCGGACTCCCCGGACGCGGTGAACCGGGTGGCCAGGCA
>Ga0194111_10001230_pt1 | contig 31637 bp, 23 predicted proteins | sample TA2KigC300mmetaG_FD_146194 | JGI IMG/M metagenome (GOLD analysis project Ga0194111, IMG submission 146194) | Freshwater microbial communities from Lake Tanganyika, Tanzania - TA2015033 Kigoma Deep Cast 300m | ecosystem: Environmental > Aquatic > Freshwater > Lake | place: Tanzania: Lake... | reverse complement strand
CGGCCGGATGGTGCCACGTGCAGATGCCCGCGAAGTCATCCCGCGCAATCTGCAGCCGTCCGCTGTAGCTCCCGGCGTGCCGCACCGCCGCATCCCGCGTGCTGCTGACACCCGCATCTCGACCCGCTGGCGGCCACACGCCCCAGTCCGCGGCGCGCTCGCCCACGCCGTTCTCGAAGCCCGTGTTGAGCAGCAACTGCGGCGTCGAGCCGAGGTCGCCGTCCGCGAGAGCGCTGCCCATGGCAGCACATAGCCAACTCAGTACTGCAGCACCCGTAGCGAACCATCGGCCCATGTCGAGCACCCCCTACGGAAGCCGCCGGTAGAACTCGAGCTTCGAGCCCGGCGCCTCGTGGATGTCCACGGTCAGGCCCGTCTCAGCGAGGTCCTTGCCCGCGACCTTGCGCGTCTCGTTCGTGTCCGCGTCGCGCAGCTCGTAACGCGCCTCGGCATCAAGCGCATGGAGGCGCGCGGTCATCTGGGTGAGGGGGCTGTGCGGGCGGCGCAGGGCGAGGACGATCCCCGCGCCGAGGTCCGGGCGGTCGAACTGCCACGCGGCCCAGGCATCGTCCGCCAGCGTGTAGGAGAGCAGCGGATAGAAGTCGCCCTCGAAGTACGGGCGGACCTGCTGCTGCTCCATGACGGCGTTCCGCAGCCAGTCCACCGGGAAGGCCTGCCACGGCGTCAGGTTGCCCTCAGGATCGCCGGTCGGGTTGGGCGAGGTGCCGAAGACGAGTCCCGGCCCGAGCGTGCTGCGGAGCGCGTACGGGTCCGGCCGGTCGCAGCATCCGCTGTGCAGCGGCGCCCAGAGGGACAGGCCGGTGGTCTGGCCCTGCAGGCCGATGGGGTCGAAGTCCTTGAAGCACTGGAAGTCGCTGCGCCACAGCGGGATGCTGCGCGAGAGGGTCTCCAGGTCGATGCGCCGCCCGCCGCTCGAGCAGTTGTCGATCAGCAGCCCCGGGTGGCGCTGAAGCAGCGCGTCCCAGAAGGCGTACAGGCCCTCGATGTGGCGGATCTCGCTCAGGCCGATCCGGTCCGGCGCATCGGCCGCCTCCCAGAACGGCGCGGGGTCCATGTTGAAGTCCTGCCGGTACACCGTCACGCGCCCCTCGGTGATGAGCGAGGACACGAGGTCCGTGAGCCCCGCGCACGCCTCGGGGTTGCCGAGGTTGAACAGGTAGTTGTCCCCGATCGGCCCGAGCAGCCACTCGGGATGCTCCCTCGTGAACTGCGTATCCCGGAAGACGCGCTCGATCTCCAGCCAGAGGGTGAAGTCCATCCCCGCGGCGTGGGCGGCGTCGCCGATGCCCGCCAAGCCCCCGGGGTAGGCGACCTTGTTCGGGTACCAGTTGCCGACGTGCCGCCCCCAGTCGCTGTTGAAGACGTTCGCGTTGTCCTGGTAGGCCGCGTCTCCGTGCCAACCCGCGTCGATCCAGAAGTTGTCGAGGGGGATGTGGTTCTCGGTGAACCAGTGGAGCTTGCCGAGCTGCCGGTCGGCGCGGTTCATGCCCCACATCGCGAACGAGATCGGCGTGTGGCACGGCTCGCCGTTGCGCCGCGGCGAGTGGTGCGCGAGGATGAGGCGCCGCAGGGCGTTGTGGCCGCGAATCCGGTCGCCCTCCCAGAAGAGCAGCAGGATGCTCGGCGAGCGAATCCCCTCGCCCGGCAGGAGCTTCAGGTGCGTGCGCTTCATGCCCGCCTGCGCGTGCACCTCGCCCCCATCGCCGCGCCAGAAGCGCGCGGCCCAGTCGCCCGTCCAGCCGATGGCCCCGATGGCGCCCGCCGCCGCGCCGAGCTGCACGTTGAAGAAGGGCAAGGCCCCGTTCGACGACCGCCCGCCATGCGTGCCCAACACGAGCGGGTTCCCCGCGCCCACCCACCCGCTCTGCGGCGCCCTCGGTGTCGGGTTGAGGTCGGTAACGAGCGGCGCGAAGTCGTCGATGGCGCAATCGCTGCCCTTCCCGTGGTGCACGCACGCAAGCTGATCGCGCGGAAGCGCGAAGGCCGTGTTCAGGGCCTGGATGTCGGCGAGGATCGGCGTGTCCTGCGTGCCCGTGTTGCGGAAGTGCAGGACCCACTCGACCGCCGCGAAGTCGTCGTACCGCCGCACCTCGCAGCGCACCTCCAGCCCGGTCTCCGGATCGCGGAACGTCAGCGTGCGCACGCCGCCCGCCTCCACGGTCGAGCACTCCCACGCGGGGGCAAGCTCGGCGAACGCCTTGTCGCCATACCGGAACGAGAAGGGCAGCGCCAGCGCCGGCGGCGGCACCGCAAACGCGACCTCGTACCACTGGTTCACGGCAACCTGCTCGGCAGGGCTGAAGAAGGGGATCATGCTGGCCTCTGGTCAGGAATCTGCACGCCCATTCCCCGCCCGGTGCGCGGAGACCTATGCTGCGAAGCGCGGCAGCAGGAAAGGCGGCTCTGGACGGCGTACTTGGGCTTGGGGGACCGCAAGACGCCGTCAATGCAGGGCGCGGAGGCCAGTGCAGACGGCGCGGAGATAGCCCCGCGGCCTGCGGAGTAGCCCACGATGGAGGGTCAGCCGGCCGGTGACGACCGGAGTGAGCGCTTGAGCCGCCTCGTAGTATGGGCGTGGGTCTGGGCGCACCTGACGATGGCGGCTGTCGTCGCGACGCTGATCGCCATGGCCTGGCTCCCGAAGGGGCACGGGGTGCTGGCCGGCGTCGTGAACGCCTTCAGGAACGTGGGATGGCTCATCGCAGCAGCGGCCGCAGCCGGCGTCCTCTGGTGCATGGTGCTTATGCACCGACTCTCCCGGCAGATCATGGACGACCCTACGGGTGATGACGGAAAATGCCGGGGGCGTCGCTGATCGAGCGGTCACGGGGCGTCATGCCATGCTGCTCCCGGACGATGGCCGTGCCGTTGCTGGGAGCGCCGGCACCCTTGCCGGCAGAGGTGGCATGTCGTCACGCTCGAGTTGCACCACGCCACGGTGAAGGCAACGTCCACTTGCCACAGCAGCCGGCAAGGGTGCCGGCGCTCCCAGCAACAGCGCTCACGGCAACGGCGTTGGTGGCCAGAGAAGGAGACCCCAAGATGCGTGGATGGTACTCGCGAGGGTATCTGCCGCACTTCGACACTCCCTTCGTGCCGCAGATCGTGACGTTCCGCCTCGCTGACTCCTTGCCCGGGGCCAAGCTCGACCAGTGGCGGGAGGAGTTGCGGCGCCTGCCCGCTGCGGCCTTCGAGGCCGGGCTCCGAAGGCGGATCGAACGCTATCTCGACCAAGGCCACGGCTCCGCCGCACTCCGACGCCCTGAGGTTGCGCAAGTGGTTGAGGAAACGCTCTTGCGCTGCGACGGCGAGCGCTACGCTCTACATGCCTGGGTCGTCATGCCCAACCATGTCCATACGCTACTGACCGTGGCGGAGGATGATGAACTGGGCAAGGTCCTGCACTCATGGAAGTCCTTCACCGCCACTGCGGCGAACCGCCTCCTCGGGCGGAGGGGCACGTTCTGGCAACGGGAGTACCGGGACCGCTTCGTCCGCGACGCACGCCACTACGAGGCGGCACTGGGGTACATCGAGGGGAACCCCGTGAAGGCGCGGCTGTGCGCGCGACCCGAGGACTGGCCCTACGGAAGCGCTCGGCTGAGGACCGCGCAGACCACCACCGAAGGGTAGCCGTTGCTGGGAGCGCCGGCACCCTTGCCGGCAGAGGTGGCACGCCGTCACGTTCTCATACCACCACGGCACGACGAAGGCAACGTCCGCTTGCCACAGCAGCCGGCAGTGGTGCGCGCGGTCCAGGCACAGAAACGCTCAACGGGGGTCGGGCGCGGTTACCTGACCCGCCCTGCGCGGCTGAGGGGCCAGATGCGATAGAAGATGCGGCCTTTGACCTGGCTCTCCCGGATCGGGCCGTAGTCGCGGCTGTCCTCGCTGTGGTTACGGTTGTCGCCCATCACGAACAGCTCATCGGGGTCCAGGCGGCCCGCGACCGGCCGCTCTCGGACCATCGGCTCGGCGATGTACGGCTCCTGCAGGCGCGTGCCGTTGCGGATCACCATTCCGCCGCCGACGAACAGCCGGTCTCCCCCGATCGCGATGACCCGCTTCACCTCGTACTCACCCAGGCTCGTGGACCAGAACGCGATGACGTCGCCGCGTTGGGGCGTGGTCTTGCGGTAGGCGCCTACGTAGGCGAGCAACCGATCGTGGGGCCGGATCGTGGGCTCCATCGATCCCGTGGGAACATACACGACTTGCACGACGCGCGTGTGGAGGTAGAACAGCACGAGGATCAGCCCGGCGACGGCCGCGACGTCGATCAGGCGGTTGCGCCGCCGGCGGCGTGGCCGACTGGGTGGAGGAAGGACGTCGGCGGGCGAGTCCGCCGCCTGGGCGGGGTGCTCGTCGCTCACGCCGACTCCTCGTACAGAACCATGAGGGCGAAGAGCACGGTCGGGATGTTGATCCGCCCGCCGATCGACTTCTCATGGAGGCACGTGCTCATCCGGACGTCCCTGACTTTGGGGCCGAGCCGCTCAAGCTCCTCGTTGACGCGGATGGTGAACGCCTCCAACTCCTCCTGTCCGTGCTGTGCGATGAACATCGTCTTCACGGTGCACTCGCCCTCCTCCGAGCAAGGATGGTCGGTCCCGCTGGACTACCCGTAGGATCACCACAAGAGGCGCCCGAGATACGCATAGGCCGCCAGTCCCCCCAGCGCGCCCAACTCGCCCAGTTCCGCCGTCGCCTCGTAGGCATCGGCGGTCAAGCCCCGCACTGCGTGCGTCACCCAACGTGCGAACGCGTGAGACAAAGCCCAGGTTCCCACCAGCGCCGCCGGCACGGACACAGGACCCAGGAGCCCAAACCCAAGCGCCAGCACCGGCAACGTCAGGAGCAGATCCCGCGCTCCGGCCAGCCCGGCCAGCCACTCTCCGATTCCGGTATCGATCCCGGCGTACGGAAAGCGCCAGCAGACCCACACGATGGCCGCGCGGCTCAGTCCGCCCCCCAACAGGAGCGCCCCAAGTCGCGCCTCGCCCGGGAGGGCCATCAGCAGGGCGTACTTCAACAGCAGCCCCGCCATTCCTGCGAGCAGCCCGAACCGCGTCGGCCACCCGCGCGCGGCGAGCTGGGCAATCCCCTCCGGGTCGCGGCCCCCAAACAGCGCCCCCGCGAGCACCATCAGCCCCCGCGCCGGCCGCCCCTGGGTGATCAGCAGGCCGAGCAGCACGGCAATCCCGCACCCCAGGGCATGGCTGCCCGAGAGGGCCCGCACGCCGCGTTCCGCGAGCCCCACTACACCCCCGATGGCGGCGCCCACGATCGGGAACCACACCATACTGCCGATCAGGCGGCCGGGAGTCGCCTTCGCCGACCGAGGCGTCGGCAGGCAGGTGAGCAGCCGGATCGCCACCCAGAGCGACGTCACCCTGGCCCCCCGTCGGTCGGCAGATGTGACAACGATTCCACTTCCGCAAGCAGGTGCCCTCGCCCGGCAAGACGAAGGCACAGCCGAAGTGGTTTGGCGCATGCAGGGCTTGGCCCAGGCGGCGAGCCGCCACGGACCCCTGCGGGTCTGGTGTGCGTTTTCCGTACTGAGACGACCACTGCGTGAGGATTGTAGGGGAGCGCCTCGCCGGTGTCAACGGCGAGGTCCTCCTCAAGGCCCGGTAGGTGTTTGCCGAGGAGGGCAGGCCAACATGTACATCCCCTGCTGGAACTGCGGTCACGATGTCTGGATCGAGACTCAGACGGAGTGCCGACACTGCGGCGAACCGTCCAAGCGGTGCGTGGACTGCGCCAGCTACCAGGTGGTGGGCAGTTCCTGCCGAGCGCTGGGAGTGCAGATCAACCAGGCCGATGCCAGCGACCCCACCTCGCTCTCGCAGTCATACCGCTGCCCGGACTACCATCAGTCGCCTCTCGCCGCCCAACAGGCCAGCGCCCGCAAGGGTGGCAAGCGAGCGAAGGACGAGTCGGCGGCCGCTCCCGCCGCGCCGGCCGGAACCGCCGCCGCAGCTGCTCGACCCGCGGCGCCAGCCAAGCCTGCGCCCGCCTCGCCGGAGGCCGCTGAACCCCTGGCCAGGCCAGCCCGGCCCCACGTCATCGCCCACCGTGGGTGCACCGAGACCGCTCCCGAGAACACCGTCGCGGCCATCGAAGCCGCCGCCAAGATGCGGTGCGATGCCATCGAGTTCGATGTCCATGTGACCTCCGACGGAAAGCCTGTCGTCATCCACGACGCCACGCTCGAGCGCACGACCAGCGGCGAGGGCGCCGTCGCCGCGACTTCGCTGGCCGAGATCCGCACACTCGACGCGGGTTCGTGGTTCTCCGAGGAGTTCGCCGGCCAACGAGTCCCCACGCTGGACGAGGCCATTGCCGCGGCCGGCAAGTCCATGATGGCCGTGCACGTGCGCTGCCACGAGAACGAATCGGACCGCGCCGAGCGGGCGATCACAGATGAATTGAGGAATCAGGGCGCGGTCAAGCGCGCGTGGATCATCCACCACACCCGCCACGGCCTCTACCGGTTCCGCAAGCTGCAGGAGGACCTGCGACTCTGCTGGCTCCCGCGGGACGGCGGCCGCGACATGGAGTACATCGACGACGCCTTCTACATGGGCTATCGAATCATCCAGCCCACATTCCGCGTCGTTACACCCGAGTTCGTCGAGTACGCCCGCAAGAAGGGGGTCTGGATCAACGTCTTTTGGGCCGACGAGGAGGACCAGATGCGCCAATTGACGGACCTGGGTGTCAATGGTATCCTGACCAACAAGCCGCGGCTGCTCCAGCAAGTGCTGGGTCTTCGAGGGGATGCAGCTTCGGCCGAGAAGTCCTGAGGGCCAAAGAGGGATCCGACGACGGGCGGGGAAACTGACCGCGCGCGGAGGACGGGCGGGGGTTAGTGGTGTCTACCGAGCCGCCCGTGGCTGTTGGCGCGGCACCACACTAGCCGGGCGCCGACGTTCCCGGGGCGCCTTCAGAGGGCAGACACGCGTATGGCTTCCGAAGCGACCGGTGGGATCCTCGACAAGGGTGTCCAACGCCAGATCGCTCTCCCCTGGCGGCAGGCCTTCACTATCAGCATGAGGAATGTCACCCTGCGTCTGGGCCGCGCCGCCGTCACCGGCACCGGCGTCGTGCTCGGAATCGCCTTCCTGATGTCCGTCTGGACCAACCAGGTCATCCAACAGGGCCTCCACGACTACGACATCAAGAGGGCCCGGTCGGTCGCGGCGACCGACATCGGCCAGGCCGAGGCTGAAGCGGGCCGGAAGGCCGACCTCGCCAAGAACTACTGGCTCGTCGTCATGTCCCTACTCGTCTGCGGCGTCGGGATCACTAACGCCCTGCTCATGTCCGTGACCGAGCGGTTCCGCGAGATCGGGACGATGAAGTGCCTGGGCGCCCTCGACGAGTTCATCGTCCGCCTGTTCCTGATCGAGGCCGCCGTCCTTGGGTGCTTAGGCTCCGTAACGGGCGCGCTGCTTGGGCACCTGGTGGTGCTGCTGATCGGCTGTATCAAGAACGGGTTCACCTTACCGGCCAAGATGAACTGGGTCCACATGCTCGGGTATCTGGGCCTGTCGATCGCGATCGGGATCATCTTGTCCCTCTTCGCCGCCTTCTGGCCGGCGATGCGCGCGGCGAAGATGCCGCCCGCCGCGGCCTTGCGAACCGAGATCTAAGACCAGCTACACAGCCTGAGAGGATGGGCTTTGCGGCCCGTCCTGAGAAGACCAGCCCGGAGGATGCAGCACATGCCGGACGAAAAGGCCGACACGATCAAATGCCCCAACCCCGAGTGTGAGTTCGAGATCGACACCACCGGCCTGGTCACCAAGTGCCCGAAGTGTGGTCAGGACCTCGTGGCCGTCCTCCACGAACTTGGGCAGGTTCGACGCTCCCGCGCGGGAATCGCCCGTGACGAATCGGCGACCACGCACGAGTTCATCGTCCGCACCAAGGGGCTCATCAAGGAGTACGTGATGGGCGACATCACGGTGCGCGCGCTGGACGGCGTGGACCTGGATGTCCGTCGCGGTGAGTACCTCTCCATCATGGGGCCGTCCGGCTCCGGCAAGTCCACCCTGTTCAACATGGTGGGCGGGCTGGACAAGCCCAGCTCCGGGACGTGCTTCATCGACGAGGTGGACATGGCCCAGCTCGACGCCTTCGAGCTGGCCTGGCTCCGCTGCCGCAAGATCGGCTACATCTTCCAGACCTTCAACCTGATCCCCGTTATGACCGCGATGGAGAACGTGACCCTCCCGATGATTTTCGCCGGAATGGGGGCCGACGAGATGCTCGATCGCGGGCGGGAGTTGCTTGACCTGGTCGGCCTCGGCGAGCGCTGGAGCCACAAGCCTCCCGAGCTGTCGGGCGGCCAGCAGCAGCGCGTGGCGATCGCCCGGGCGCTGGCCAACGCTCCCGCCATCATCCTGGCCGACGAGCCTACCGGCAACCTCGACTTGCGGACGGGCCGCGAGATCATCGAGCTGCTGAAGGAACTTAACGACCGCGATGAGGTCACGATCATCTCTGCCACGCACGACCTCAAGATGATCGAGGCCTCCGACCGCGTTGTGCACATCCGTGACGGCAAGGTCGAGCGCATCGACAAGCGCGAAGACCTCAGCATCGACGTCGGCACCATCGACGGCGAGGAGGAAGTCTAGCGCCGTGGCCGTCCAACTGGGAGCGCGGGCTTCCAGCCGGCGCCGTCGTCGTGTCGCTCCGTAGTCAGCGGGCCAGCCCGCTCAGCGAGGGCTAGTGCAATGATGGCCAGATCGCAACGCCAGGTCCCGCGCGCCCCCGCGCGCCATCTTGCCTGGGTGGGGGCGGCCGCTCTCCTGCTCGCAGCGCCGTGGGCGTTCGGCGCCCGGCAGACCGAGGAGGAGCACGTCCTCAGCTCGGAGACCCCTTACCAGCAGGTCGCGGGCACGATCGACGCGGGCGAGATCAAGGGCACCATCAACGATCTGGCGGCGATGGGGAGCCGGGTGACCGGGTATCCGGGCTACGAGCAGGCCGCGACGTATGTGGAGCGGCGCTTCAAGGAACTCGGGCTGGAGCCGATCGACCCCCAGAAGGGCTACGTAGAGACCTACCCCCTCGTCATACCGGTGGTCAAGCCGGACGCCGAGGGTCGCGCGGCCACCGTCAGCATCGTGCGCGATGGCGCGATGGTCGAGGAGTTCGGCATCGAGCCGATGTGGCCCAACCTGGTCCGCCTGTGCAAGACCCCCCGCAACGGTATCAGCGGTCGCCTCATCTACGCTCACAAGGGCAGCCTCCGTGAGTTCAACGGCCTGGACGTCACGGGCAGCATCGTTCTTCTCGACCACAACTGCGGTTCCGACTGGTACAACGGCCCGCTGTTGGGCGCCCGGGCGGTGTTGTTCATCGAGCCCGAGGCCACCATCCGGGGTGAGGCCGAGCAGAAGTTCATGAGCATGCCGGTGGACCTCCCCCGCTTCTGGGTGCCCAAGGAGGTGGCCGATCACCTTCTGGGCCTCCTGGAGTCCCAGGACCGGGTGACCGTCCGCCTGGACTGCGACATGGTGTGGGAGAAGAAGCCTGACTGCAAGAACATTGTCGGGCGCATCACGGGGTCCGATCCCGCGCTGGCCAAAGAGACGGTCGTCATCAACGCCTACTATGACTCGATCTCGGTCGTGCCGACCCTGTCGCCCGGCGCCGAGAACGCGTGCAGCCTGGCGTCGATGTTCCAGATCATCAAGGCCTTCAAGGCCTACCCGCCCAAGCGCACGGTCATCTTCCTCGCGACCTCGGGCCACTTCGAGGCCATGGCGGGCACCAAGTACTTCATCCGCAACCGTGTCCGCGGGGCGCGTCAGGACAAGCGCGTTCGGCGGATGTTCGAGTTGGTGGACGGCAGTCGTCGCACCATTCAGGAGGCCACGGACCGCGTCTGGGAGGAAGAGCCCGAGCCGGACTATGAGAGCGTCAAGCGCGAGCAGGAGGAGCGCAAGACCCCGGACCAGATCGCGACCGAGCGCGTGAAGGCCCTTGGGCGGCTCGACAAAGCCCTCAAGCACGCCAAGCGGAACCTCTGGAAGCTGGAGCGCACCATCGCGCGAGCCGAGAAGGAGAAGGACCCGAACGAGGGCATCCAGCCGGAACGCCAACTCAACGAAGAGGAGATGAAGGACCGTCTGGAGTACATCGAGCTTTTCCGCGGGATGCGCCAGAAGGCCGAGAGCGCGGTGGCCGATGCCCGCGAGGAGATCGCCGGCGCACGGAAGGACGGCAGCCGTCGCGACGCCACCCTCTCCCAGAAGCGCGAGGCCCTCGACCGCGCCAAGAAAGCCATCGAGTCCGTCACCGACGAACTCGACCTCTCCAGCGAGAACACCCAGCTGTGGGTGAGCATCGACCTCTCCAGCCACAACGAGACCTTCGGCGTCTTCTACAAGGGCTACTTCTACAACTACTCGGAAGCGATCCAGTGGAAGTTCAGCGACATCGGCAAGAAGTCCCGCGAGTACGGCGACCTCATCGGCGAAGCGCTGGGAATCGACCCGACGACCCGCCTCGTGGACGGGATCAACGCCATCCAGGGCAAGAGCTGGTCGGTCTACATGGCCGGCAAGCTCTCCCTCTCCAGTGAGGTCGCGACCCTCGCCGGCATTCCCGGTATCGCCTTCGCCACGGTCGATGACTCTCGCCCGCAGATCGACACCCCGCTCGATCTTCCCGAGTACGTCAACACCGAGGCGATTGCCCGCCAGACCGAGTTCCTGGCCTGCCTGCTGTGCGATCTCATTTCGATCTCGAAGCCGGAGAAGTTCTACGACCTGCGTCTTGACGACAACTTCGTCGAGATCAAGGGCCGGGTCGTGCGCTTCAAGCCCGAGGTCAGCACCTTCCCCGATGACCCCGTGGAGAGCGCCGTCGCGGTCGCGCGCACACCGTACAACCAGAAGACCTCCATGGGCGTGCGCGCCGAGATCTTCGACATCTCCACACCCATCGAGTACACGAAGGAGGAGCAGGAGGCGCGGGAGGCCGGATCGCGCAAGCTCGAACGCGACATCTTCCGCGAGGGCGGCCGTATTCACATGCTCGGCCTGCCCAACGTCCGCGCCTGCGGCGGACAGATCTCCGTTAACTGCTACAAGCTCGACGACGAGGACGGGCGCGTGACCATGGCGCCCGACATGGGTGTCAACGGGGGCGACAAGTACCCGACCACAATCGCCATGGACCAGGACATCAAGCCCGTTGCGGCCGTCCTGTTCCGCTGCGAGCCGATGGCGATCTTCGACATGGTGGACCAGCGGTTCTTCGAGCTGCTGCGCGAGTTGTACGTCTTCGATGCCGCCAACGATGCGGCCCCCTACGAGTTCGGCTACGTCCTGCCCATGCCGCCGCAGGCGTTCACCTCCGCCTACGAGCCGGTCGCCGTGGTGTACGGCAGCCCGGGCACGTACGTGAAGGTCGCGATGGGCGCCAGCGTCCTCGGCTTGCGCTTCGTACTGGTGAACCCCACCGACGAGAACTCGGAGGGCGAGGGCTACCTCATCGAGCGCCACCCCTCCATGTACGCGACGCCGTACCGCGTCGCCTTGGACATGTGGCGACTCGATGAGAGCCGCATCAAGACGCTCGTCCAACACGGGATCGAGAATAAGCGGATACAGGACGCCCATTCCGTCGCCTATGACAACCTGCGCGAAGCTTCAGAGTTTCTGCGGGCGAAGGAGTATGATCGCTTCTTCGTCGCCGCGCGCCAGGCCTGGAGCTTCGAATCGCGCGCCTACCCGGACACGCGGAAGACTGCGGACGACGTGATCAAGGGCGTCATCTTCTACCTCTTCCTGCTGCTGCCGTTTGCCTTCTTTGCGGAGCGCCTGTTCCTGGCCTCGCCCGACATCAAGTGGCAGATCATTGGTGTCTTCGCCATCTTCATCGGGATCTTCATCATCCTGGCGTTGGTGCACCCGGCCTTCGCGATCACCTTCACCGCCCCGGTGATCCTGCTCTCCTTCATCATCCTCGCGCTGAGCCTGATCGTCATCTCGATCATCGTGCGCAAGTTCGAGGAGCAGATGAAGGAGGTCAAGTACGAACAGACCGGCATCCACACGGCGGACGTCGGGCGCCTGAGTGCCTCCTCGGCGGCGTTCAGCCTCGGCATCTCCAACATGCGCCGCCGCAAGACCCGCACCGTCCTCACCTGTGTCACCCTCATCCTGCTGACGTTCACCGTGCTCTCTTGCACCTCCGTCGTGCAGGGCATGAGACCGAACCAGATCAAGCTGCCGAAGGAATCGCCCTACAACGGCATCCTGATCCGGGACAAGACCTGGACCCCGATCGGCGAGCCGACAACCGCCGTCATGCGCAACGAGTACGGCGGCCAGATCCTCAATGAGGAGGCCGTGAAGGCCGGCAAGGAGGCGCCGCGCAACATCCCCGTGGCGCCCCGCTCGTGGTACTTCGGCGCCCGTATCGGTCAGCAGTCGTTCGTCACGGTACAGCGCGGCGACCTGGTCTACCAGGCGACGGCGATGGTGGGCCTCTCGCCTGAGGAACGAGAGGTGACCAACCCGGACCGTTACCTCAAGCGCGGCGGCCGCTGGTTTGGGCCTCAAGACGACTATGCCTGCATTGTGCCCGAGGGCATGGCGGACCGGCTGAACATCGATGAGAACGAGGTGGGCAACGTCTATGTCTCGGTCTTCGGCACGCCCCTGCGCGTGATCGGGATCATCCAGTCCAGCAAGTTCAAGCGCCTCGTGGACCTCGATGGCGAGCCGATCACGCCCGTGGACTATCTCCTCATGCAGGAGCAGCAGGCCCAGCAGCAGGCCTCGGGCGGGCAGCGGTCCGAAGACGAATTGCGCGAGTACATTCACCTCGCGCCCGACGCCGTGTTGCTGGTCCCCTACCATTACGCGATGAACGTCGGCGGCAACCTTCGCTCGGTGGCCATCGGACTCCACGGCCTGGACCGCAAGGAGATCAACGAGCGCGTCCAGAACCTGATGAACCGCATCGAGCTGAACATCTACGCAGGGATCGATGGGGAGACCTACCTGTGCAGCGCCGTCGCCTCGACGGGCTTCCGCGGGGCCTCCGACCTCGTCATCCCGATCCTCATCGCCGCCTGCATCGTTCTCAACACGATGCTCGGCTCGGTCTACGAGCGCACGAAGGAGATCGGGATCTACAGCTCTCTTGGCCTTGCGCCGGTGCACATCGCCTCACTCTTCATCGCTGAGGCGTGCGTCTACGCGATCCTGGGCGCCATTGCGGGCTACCTCTTCGGTCAGACCCTCTCGAAGTTCCTCAGCCACTACAACCTGATGACGGGTCTGAACCTCAACTACTCCTCCCTGGCCGCGGTGATCAGCACGCTCATCATCATGGCCACCGTGTTGGGCTCCGTCTTGTTCCCGGCGAAGAAGGCCTCGGAGATCGCCGTGCCGGGAATCGAGCGCCGCTGGCGGTTGCCCGACCCCCAGGACGACAAGCTCGACATGGTCCTCCCCTTCACCGTCACCGGCGACCAGGCGCTGGGGGTGAACATGTTCCTGCGGGAGTACTTGGAGGCCCATGCCGACTACTCGCTCGGGCACTTCTCCACAGGTGACATACGTCTCGGCGCCGAAGCGACGCCCGCCGGCGACGCCTACGAGTTGGGGCTGATGGTCTGGTTGGCGCCGTATGACCTTGGGGTCTCAGAGCGCCTGACGTTGCGGACGGAGCCCTCACCCGACGAGGAAGAGGTCTTCGTGATTCGCGCCGTCATTGCGCGCGAGAGCGGCGACGAATCCTCCTGGATCCGCGTCACGCGCAACTTCGTCAACATGCTCCGGAAGCAGTACCTGCTCTGGCGCACGTTCCCCACCGGTCTCAAGGCGCAGTACGGCCAGCGGGGGCGCGACTTCCTCGCGGGCACGCTGGACGAGTCCGCGGCGGGCGGTGCGTGAGCTGTCGTTCGTAGGCCGGGATCCGAGTCCCGATAGCCATCTCAGGGGTCAACTCTATGGCAGGTCCTGTCCTCGACAAAGAGATCGAACTCTACCGGTCCCTGATGGACGAGCCGACCGAGTACGAGGAGGGCTTCGGCGCCATCTCGATCATCGCCGGGCTCTTCATCGGTTTCGTGATGCTGCCCGGCGCGATCTACCTGAGCCTGGTGGCCGGCCAGAGCCTCGGGCCTGCGGCGCAGTGGACCACGGTCATCCTCTTCACTGAGATCGCGCGCCGCTCGTTTGTGCGGCTGAACGCGAAGCAGATCTACATCCTGCTGTACGTGGCGGGGGCCCTGGCCAATGGCGGGGTGTTCGCCGGCAAGATCTGGGACTCGTACTTCGTTGGGTCTCCCGCGGCGCGCAGCCTTGGCCTCTCCGACCAGATTCCGCGCTGGGTGGTACCGGCCGCGGACTCCCCGGCGCTCCTGCAGCGGACCTTCTTCCATCCCGACTGGTATCTGCCGATCGGCCTCCTGCTCCTGGGTCAGATCATCAGCCGCATGAACTGGTTCGGGGCGGGGTACGCTCTGTTCCGGATCACGTCCGACGTCGAGCGTCTGCCCTTCCCCTTCGCGCCGATCGGAGCCCAGGGCGCCATGGCCCTCGCGGAGAGTACGACGAAGACGGAGACGTGGCGGTGGAGGATGTTCGCGATCGGCTCGATGATCGGGCTGGTGTTCGGCCTCTTCTACGTGGGCATCCCGACGCTGACCGGCGCCGTCCTGCAGAAGCCCTTGCAGCTGATCCCCATCCCGTTCGTGGACCTCACGCGCAACACGGAGCACTTCCTGCCGGCGACGCCGACGGGCTTTGTGTGTGACCTGGGCTCGGTGCTTGGAGGCTTCGTGGTGCCGTGGTTCGCCGCCGTCGGGAGCTTCGCCCAGGCGGTCATCAGCCTGGCGCTGTGCCCGGCCCTGTTCCGCATGGGCGTGCTCAAACACTGGCGGCCCGGGATGGACACGATCGAGACGAGCTTCGCCAACAGCATCGACTTCTTCCTGTCTACCGGCATCGGCATCGCCTTCGCCATCGCCGCCATCGGCATCTACAGCGTCATCAGCTCCATCATCCGCGAACGACGGGCGCAGAGCGGGGCCGTCGAAGGGGGTTCGGGTAGCTGGCGACCGCCTCCGGGACGGGGCGACATCCCGCTGTGGATCGCCATTGGGCTCTTCGTCACCTCGACTCTGATCTATGTGGTCCTGAGTTGGCGGCTGGTCCCGCGTTTCCCGATCCTGTGGGTCATCTTCTTCGGCTTCATCTTCACACCGATCAACTCCTACATCGACGCCCGGATGCTCGGCATGGTGGGGCAGTGGGTGACGCTGCCGTATGTGAAGCAGGGGGTCATCATCCTGTCGGGCTACAAGGGGGTTGACATCTGGTTCGCGCCGATCCCCGACTTCCAGCACGGAGGCATGGCGTCTCAGTTCCGTGTCATCCAACTGACAGGGACCAAGTTCACCAGCGTGATCAAGGCGGAGCTGCTCATCTTGCCAATCACGGTGGGCTGCAGCCTCCTCTTCTGGCAGTTCATCTGGCGACTGGCGCCAATCCCCTCGGTGAGCTACCCCTTCGCGCAGAAAATGTGGCACCTCCAGGCCCTGCAGCAGGGGCTCTGGCTCACCGCCACCACCAGCGGTCACAGCCTCTTCCGCCAGGCGTTCTACGTGCCGTACGTGTTCGGGGGCTTCGGCTTCGGTATCGTTGCCTTCGTCGTCCTGTCGGCGCTCCGCCTGCCGACGATGCTGGTGTACGGGTTCGTGCAAGGCCTCGGCACGATGCCGCACGGCGTTTTCCCGATGATGCTGGGCGCCGTGCTCAGTCGCTTCTACTTCGAGCGGCGCTACGGGCAGAAACGCTGGAAGCAGTATGCCGCCGTGCTCAACGCCGGCTTTGCCTGCGGGATGGGGCTGATCGGCATGGGCACCGTGGCGGTGGCCCTGATCGCGAAATCTGTGTCGCAGCTGCCCTACTGACATTGCGCCCTCGACGGCCGGTCGCGCACCTGCGCGACCGGCCGTTTTGGCGCTTGCCTGGCGTCGGTCGTGGTAGGCGGAGGACAGGCAGGAATGCCTGTCCTCCTACGGCCGGTGGTTCACGGCGCGTGCCTTTCGGAGGCCTCCTACGGCCGGAACCTACATTGACCACGGACGTTTAGTTAGTCGGAGTCAGGGTTATCATATCAGCGTGTGACGGATCGACGTTGGGGGCAACCTCCCCGGACCGCGCTGAGATGGTCTCCCGCAGAGCCGGGGCGTTCCGCCCGATGGAGGGAGTAGACGTCGATGAAAGCCGCACACCGGCATGTTGGGAGAGGGTTCACCCTCATCGAGTTGCTCGTCGTCATCGCGATCATAGCGATCCTCGCGTCGATCCTGTTTCCGGTCTTCTCGCGCGCCCGTGCGAAGGCCCGGCAGACCAGTTGCCTCTCCAACCTGAAGCAGCTCGGCCTGGCCATGCTGATGTACAGCCAGGACAACGACGAGCAGTTCACGATCGCCACGACCAACTGGCAGCCGCCTCCGGCGCTCCAGGACATCACGTGGGACCAGGCGCTCATTCCGTACATGAAGAACACCGAGATCCTGGTCTGCCCCGACAACAAGTCGGGCTGCGCTGCCACGGGCCACAGCGAACGACGCCGCGGCTACTCACAGACGCGCTACACGACCCTCTACTACGACGCCAACACCAACACCTGGAACATCTGGAACTACGAGGGATTGTACTACGCGCCGGCGAATACCGTTCTGCTCGCTGAGAAGGGCGGCTATGGTCCCGGCCACTGTGCTGACGCGTCCATCGAGGAGTACATGCAGGCGGGGCAGAGCGACTACTACGAGCCGAGGGGCGCCGTGAACCCCCGCCACAACAACGGCAACAACTTCGCCTTCGTCGATGGTCATACGAAGTGGTACGCGATCGGCGCGGGGCCGTTCAAGGAGAACAACACCGTCAATGGCCAGGCGGGTGGGGACCCCGGCCAATGCGGCGTCGCGGACGACTGGCCGCTCGAGTAACGCGGACGAGGCCCAGCGCCCAGCGTCGTAGTGTTCCGGGGGCGGTCGCGTTGCGGTCGCCCCCGTCAGTTCGTCGGTCTAGCTCAGCTTCGGAGGTGGCCGAATGCCTGTGCGTAGACGCACGCGTCGCGGCTTCAGCTTGATGGAGCTCCTCATTGTCATCGCCATCATCGCTGTGCTGTCCGCCATCCTGTTCCCGGTCTTCGCCGTCGTCAAACACAAGGCCCGGCGAACGCGCTGCAACAGCAACATGAACCAGGTCGGCCAGGCCCTCAAACTCTACGCGGCCGACTACAACAACTACTTCCCCTCCTTCAGCCAGAGCCATCCTTACTGGGGCGCTCCGCTCTCCGATCCGCAGAAGAACGCGCCCCAGTCGTTTGTCGTCACCTGGGACCTCAGCATCCAGGAAGACCTGCGCAACAAGGACATCCTCACCTGCCCCGACAACCCCTTCGGGCGCGACAGGCGCGCGTTCGCGGTGACGGCATACTGCATGAGACACGTCCGCGACCGGTCGAACCCCTCCATCACCTACTACCTCGGTGATCGCGCCGAGAACATCGCGAACCAGTCCGGCGTCGTGCTGCTGTTCGAGAAGGGGAAGAACCTGCCCGGCTCCTGGGGCGACGCGATGGGCGAGAACGTACGGCAGTCCCACGGCTCCAACGAGCAGTCGGACTACAGCGACGTGCTGTTCCACATGAAGGGCAAGAACTTCCTGTACGTAGACGGGCACGCCAAGTGGTTCAGGGAGGGGACGGGGCCATTCTTGAACCAGTCCGGCGGCTCGGCCCCGCCCGGCCAGACGCAGGAGCTCGGCCAGTGCTACCACCCGGACCGCAAGGCCGCCGGCGGCGACTGGCCCGATCCGAGCTAGCCGTTGCCGTGCCTGGGATCGCGCGCGCCCTGGCGCGCATGCCTTCACGCGCCGCCCCATGACGGCTCTCGCATCCGCGATCACGCTCTCCCTCGCCGCCATCGCGTCGCTCGTCGCCCTATGGCTCACCTGGCGCCGCCTCCACGGCGCCGACCCCCCTCGTCGCCTGGTCCTCGTCGTCCTCCGCGCCCTCGCACTCGCCTGCCTGCTGGTGATGGTCCTCAACCCGATCGCGCAGCGGTCGTTCGCAACGCGCTCCTCACCGCGCCTCGTCGTCCTGGCCGACCGGTCAGCGAGCATGGCCCTGCCGGACGGGCCGGGCGGCGTTTCGCGCTTCGAGTGGGTCCGCACGGCGCTGCAGCGCTCCAGCCCGATTGGCGACGCCCTGGCGCAGGCCGAGACCCGCTGCCTCGCCTTTGCGGACACCACGGGTGAGGCCCGGCTCCCGCTCGCGGGCGATCCCGAGGGCTCCGCCACCAACGTGGACGCCGCCCTGCGTAGCGCCATGCAGGCGAGTCCCGCCGGCCTTCCCGATGGTGTGCTGCTGCTCACCGACGGCGCCGCCAACCGCGGTCCCGAGCGCGAAGCGACGCTGGCCTGGCTGGCCCGCACGCGGGTGCCTGTGACCTGCGTGGGGGTCGGCAGCACGGAGCGCCCGCCGGACGTCCGGATCGCCCGGGTCGAGGCGCCGAAGGTGGTCAAGGCCAACACTGCGTGCACCGTGTCCGTGGTCATCGCGACGCACGGTCTTGGCCGGAGCACGGCGCGCCTCACCCTCTCCGGCGAGGGCCTGCCGACCGACGGGCGGACGGTGGACCTCGTCTCCGGCAAGGGCGCGTCCGCGGAGTTCACGCTTCGGCCCGGCAGGCCCGGCGTCTACCGCTGCCGCGTCACGGTCGCTCCCGTGCCGGGCGAGTGGACGCGGGCGAACAACGACCGCACCTTCTTCCTCCGCGTCACTCCGGGGGAGACGAAGCTGCTGCTCGTCGCCGGGCGCCCGAGCACCGAGCTGAAGTTCATCCTCCGCGCCCTCGAGTCGCTGACCGACGTCCGCGTCACGTGCGTCGTCCGCAAGTCTGGCGAGGGCTTCGCGCCGGTCGGCTCTCCGTCGGCCGGTCGGCGACTGCCGTCGAGCCGAGAGCTGAACGCGAACGATGCCGTCATCCTCCAGGACGTGCCCGCCTCCGCTCTCACGGGTCCGGAGCTGTCCGCCCTCGTCGCCTTCGTGGCGGAGCGCGGGGGCGGGCTCGGCGTGCTCGGCGGCGCCGACGGCTTCGGTGGGTATGCCTCCACGAGTCTGGCGCCCGCTCTCGGCATACGCGTTGGGAGCCCCGCGGCCTACTCATCCGTTCCCGTCAAGGCGACCAAGAGCGGCGACGCGAGCGCCCTCCCGCCGGTCGCCGACATCGAGCGCGATGAGGACTTCCCGGGCTGGCCCGCAATGCCGCTGCTTGACGGCCTGAACCCAGTGGAGAGCGTCCGGCCCGGGGCCTCGGTCCTCCTGCGCACGGAGCAGGGCGCACCGCTGGTGACCGTGCAGCGCTACGGTCGCGGCCGCGCCCTCTGCCTGCTGACCGGCGGCACGCACCGCTGGGTGCTCAGCCGCGACGCCACCGAGGCCTCGCGCAAGGGCCATGGCGCCTTCTGGCGGATCATCGCGGCCTGGCTCACCACACCGCCCAACCGCACGCCGGTCGCGCTGGAGACGGATCGCGACGTCTACGAGGTCGGACAGACCGCCCGCCTCGTGGCGCAGGTGACCGATGAGGGATTCCGCCCCCTCTCCTCGGCGCGCGTTGTGGTCGCGTGCGAGGGAGGCGGGATCCGCGAGGTCTCGCTCACCGAGACCGCCGGCTCGCCGGGCCGCTACGAGGGCGGCCTGCCGCTCACCGCACCCGGGGCTGTCGGGTTGACTGCTACGGCCACGCTGCGCGGAGCCAGGATCGGCGCCGACAGCCGCGAGGTCGCGGTCGAGCCGTCTCATCTGGAGCTGACGGAGCCCGCGCAGGACGCGGCCTTCCTTCGCGCTCTGGCCGACGCTTCGGGCGGCGCCTATCTGCCTGCGGACCAGGCCGCGCGCGTCGCTCAGGTGCTCAACCTCACTCCGCGCGAGCGCCGGACAACGCTCCATCTCGCCTGGGCTCGCAGTGCCTGGGCTCTCGCAGCGTTGGTCCTTGTCCTTGCCTTCGACTGGCTTCTCCGCCGCTGGTGGGGCCTTGGCTGAGAAGGCGCCAGCACCGGAACTCGGGCTCTGTGGGAGTCCCGGTGTCCGTCCCTGGAGGCGTCGTCCTCGTGGCCCTCAGAAGCTCGCGTCCAACTGCACTGTCACCGTGTCGTTGGCCCCCGACGCGTTGTAGAGGTCGCACCCCAGAATCATGCTCACGTTGTCGGCGAGCGTGTAGCCGACGCCCAGGTTCAGGCTGCCCATTGCGCTGTCGCCGCTGACGTAGTCCGCCCCGACCCACCACCTGTCGTTGAGCACCTTGTCATAGCTCAGCCAGAACTGGTCCTCGTCGGTGCCGAGGGTGGTCTTGCTACCGTGCGCGAAGCCGGCGGCGAACCGGCCATCCTTGCAGTTGTAGCTCGCAAGACCATACACCTGGTTCACGCCCGTCGTGCCCTCATCCCCCAGGAGCCACGCCCCGACGGCAACGGCGAAGCGGTCGTCGTTCCACACCTTGTACTTCGCGTTTCCGACCAAAGGGTTGCCCGTGCTGGTCAGGTAGTCCAGGCCGACCTCAAGCCGGTCCGTGACGCCGTACAGGGCGCCAATGGAGGCGGCCGTCGAGTTGCCCTTGCCCCGACCGACAGTGAAGAGCGTGTCGTAGTCCAGGTGCACCGTGCCCTTCGCCAGCGTGTCGGTCGAGGGGATGTAGATGATCGTGGACGGTGTGGCATTGACAAGTGAGGTCGACGCGACCGGCAGCCCGACACAGATTGCGAGAATGCGTAAGGCTCTCATACGGCCGTCTCCTTCTGGGATCCGGGTGTGGTGTCAACGCGCCCTGCGGGACTCGCGCAGGCAAGCGTGAGGTCATCCTACCTACGCTGCCTTCCGGGCTCAACCGCCGGAATCCGGCAGACTTGGGCCGTTTGGTTTGGGTCTTCGGACTTGAAACTGTGGCCCATGAGTGCTAAGATCCAATCCGGCGGAAGGCTGACCGGTCTGGGCCTGCGCTGGAGGTGATCGGGTTGCCGGAAATCAGCCGGAAATCACTGGCGATACTCCGGGTTCTGGACGGCGCCGGCGAGGCAATGGGCGCCGGAGCGATTGCCGAGGCGCTGGAGACCTACGGGGTGGACCTGACCGAACGCGCGGTGCGTTACCACCTCGAGCACTTGGACCTGGACGGTTACACGGCGCCCCTCGGCCGAGCGGGCCGCAAGATCACTGAGCGCGGGCGACGGGAGGTCGCTCAGGCGCACGTCGCCGACAAGGTGGGGCTTGTCTTCGCGCGCCTCGAAGCCCTGGCCTACCTCATGAGCTTCGACCTGCAGACGGGTCAGGGCAGCATCGTCATGAACGTCTCTCACGTGCCGGTCGAGCACGCGAAGCGTGCGCTCGGCGTGATGCGCGCCTCCCTGGCCTCGCGCTTCTGCACGTGCCGCCGGATTGCCATCGTGCCGCCCGGGGGGCGGTTGGGCGACCACGTCGTGCCTGAGAAGATGCTCGGGATGGGCACCGTGTGCAGCGTCACCATCAACGGCATTCTCTACAGCCACGGAATCCCCGTGCACTCCGTCTTCGGCGGGCTGCTGGCGGTCGAGAGCTACGAGCCCACGCGATTCGTCGATCTCGTGCAGTACGGGGCGACGTCGCTCGACCCTCTGCAGATCTTCATCAAGGGCGGGCAGACGTCCGTAGCCCACGCCGTCTCGCGCGGGGCGGGGATTGTCGGCGCGGGCTTTCGTGAGTTCCCGGCAGTCGCGCGCGAGCATGTGATCGACCTGGTTGATCGCGCTCAGCGCGCGGGCCTACACGGCGTACTCGCGGTCGGCGGGGCCTCCCAGCCCCTCTGCGAGGCGCAGGTGGGCCTGGGCCGCTGCGGCATGATCGTGTGCGCCGGGCTGAATGCCATCGCAGCCGTCGAGGAAGCCCGCATCGCGACCGTCAGCCATGCCATGGCGACCATCTGCGACTACAGCCAACTCACCGACATCGACGACGTCCGTCTGAGGTAGGCGCCGGGGTGTGAAGAGGGCACCTTCGGCGACTGAGGAACTTCTGCGTCGCCAACGTCTACGGATTACATCCGGTTTCAGGGAGGAGTCGAGGAATGCAGCGCAAGACTCTCGTACTGCTCGTTGTTGGAATCGTGGGATTGGCGATGCTCGCGACCGCTCTGGGCGTCTACGCCCAGCCACCTGCGGGCGGCGCTCCCGGCGGCTTTGGCGGACCCGGAGGCGCGGGCGGCTTCGGTGGGCCCGGCGGCGGACGGGGCGGCGACTTCATGGGGATGATGGGCCGCATGGGCGGCGGGACGGCCATCGCCGTCGCCGGCGACAGCGTGTACGTCGTCTACATGGGCACGCTCTTCAAGTTCAATGCCGAGACACTCGAGGAAGTGGCCCAGGTCCAACTCAAGCCGGCGGGCCTGGCCAACCTCCGGCCCCCGGGTGCTCCGGGTGGCGCGCCGGGTGCCGCACCGGCTCCCGTCGGGCCTCCCGGTGGTGGCGCAACGCCGCAGCAGTAGCTGCCGCTGGTCGTTGGGAAGGGCCGCATACCGCGCCTGCCATCGCCGGCAGGCGACGTGTGCGGCCCTGCCTACTTCAGGTCCCGCTTGAGCACCTTCCCCGACGGGTTGCGGGGCAACTCCGTGCGGAACTCCACGACCTGCGGCACCTTGTAGCTCGCCAGGTGCTGCGCGCAGTGCCGCTTGACCTCGGCCTCGCTCAGGTCCGCGCCCTCCTCGGCCACGACCACGGCCTTCACCAGCTCTCCCAGGTAAGCGCGCACGCCCGTCGCCTCGATCCCGATCACCGCGCACTCCATCACCTTCCCGTGTGACATGATCACCGCCTCCACCTCGTTCGCGTACACGTTCTCGCCGCCGACGATGATCATGTCCTTTGAGCGTCCGCGCAAGTACAGGTACCCCTGGTCATCCTCCATCGCAAGGTCGCCTGTGTGGAACCACCCGTCGCGGATCGACTCCTCGAGCAGCCCCGGCCGGTTCCAGTAGCCGGGCACCACGTTCTCCCGGCGGATGCACAGCTCCCCGATCTCCCCAGGTCGTACCGGCTTGCCCTCCTCGTCAGCAATCATCACGCCTACATCCGGCAGGGCCTTGCCGACCGAGTCCCCGCGCGTCAGCGCGTCCGCCGCCGGCAGCACGTGCGTCACGGACGTCGTCTCCGTCAGCCCGAAGAAGTTCCGCGTCTCCACCCACGGCAGCCGCTCCTTTAGCCGCCGGATCGTCTGCACCGGCATCGTCGCCCCTGCGTACGCGATCATCTTCAGACTCGAGAAGTCGTGCTGGTCGAAGTCGCGCATCGTCACCAGGAAGTGGAACAGCGTGGGCACGCCGATGAAGGTCGTGATCCGGTGCTCTTCGATGAGCTTCGCGACCAGCGTGATCTGCGGCTGCGGCGCGATGACGATCGTCGAGCCCAGGTACGCCGACGAGGGCAAGAGGCTGTAGAGCGGCGTGCAGTGGAACATCGGCACGACGAGCAGGTGCACGTCCTCGTGCCGGAAGCTGTGGGCCACGAGGCAGTTCTTCACGTTGAACAGGATGTTCCCGTGGTTCATCATCGCGCCCTTGGGCTGGCCGGTCGTGCCCGAGGTGTACGCGATGACCGCCAGGTCCTCTTCCGCCACGGACTCCGCCGCCGGCGCCGCCTCGTCACCCGCCATCAGGTCCGCCCACATGGTGTGCCTCCCCAGCTCGAACTCGACCGTCACCAGCGCCTGCCCATCGGCCTTCCCCAGCGCGGGCTCAACCGCCGACCACACCTGCTTGTGGACGATCAGGGCCTTCGCATCCGCGTTCTGCAGCACGTACTCCATCTCTTCCGCGCGCAGTCGCGTGTTGATCGGCACGATCACCCCGCCCGACAGCACGGTCGCCCAGTAGGCGATGAAGAACTCCAGCGAGTTCGGCATCGCCACCGCGACCCGGTCGCCCCTCCTGAGCCCAAACTCCCCCCGCAGCACCTGAGCCGCGCGCGCGATCAGCGCGTCGATCTCGCGGTACGTGTATGCCTGCCCCTCGCAGATCACGGCAGTCTTGTTCGGGAACTTGCCGACGATGTTCCCCCAGATGTCCTGCAGTGTATGCAGCGGAAGCCCGTTCATCTTGCGTGCTCCGCGGAGGGGGAAAAGAGGGACACCATACTAATTTCGCAGACGTCACGCGAAATTAGTATGGTGTCCCTCTTTTCCCCCTGAGATACGCGATGTCCTGCTTCGCCTGTTCCAGCAGCGCATCGGTCGTGTCCGCGGGGAACTCGCAGTGGAACGACAGCGGCCCGCGGAAGTCGTGCTTCACCAGCCAACCCATGACCTGCGGCCAATCGACGAAGCCCTGGCCCATGACGACCGAGCGCACCTGCGTGCCCTTGTCAGTCTTCGCGCGGTCCATGTCCTTGACCGCGATTGCCGCGAGCCACTCCGCCGCCATCGCAAAGGCCAGCGCCGGCGACTCGCCACACACGGCGAGGTGACCCACATCGACGTATGCACCGACCTCCTCGGGCCGGAAGTCCCGCAGAACGTGCATCAGAGCCGCGGCGTTGAGCCCCATGTTGTTCCCGCTGTGTGTGTGGAGGCAGGGCTTCACAGCCCACTGCCTTCCGAGCTCTGCGAAGCCTCGGACATCCGCCTGCATCTTCTCCAACACGGACCAGTACGCATCGCTCGGCGCGGCCCAGTAGCCCAGTTTGACCAGCGGAACCTGCGCCTCGCCGCACGCCTTGAAGAGCGCCTCCGCATAAGGCGCGGAGGCATTCGTGAGATCCGTCGGCGTGGTCACCATCGGGATCGACAGGCCTGCCGCCCGGAACGCTTCCGCCGCCTTCGGCAGGGCCTCCGCCGCGTTGTCCGGGTTCACGGGGTATCCCGGCCGCACGCACAAGTCCACCCCGTCGGCGCCGATGGACTTCATCGCCTCGATGAGCTGCTCGACCGACAACTCCTTCAGGTGCTTCGTGAAGACCACGAACGGCCTGGCCGGTGGCTCAGCGGCGCGCACTCCCGCCGCCAACCCCAAGCCCGCGACGGCGCTGCCCACGACGAAGCTCCGCCGGTCCATGGTGGTTCACACTCCCTCCGGGATCGACCAGGGCTCCCGCCCGATGCGCTTCGCGAGGGCGTTCGCTTCGTCATCGTCGATGAAGCGCTCCGAGGCCGGGTCGAAGTGCAGGCGCCGCCCACCAAGCCGGTACGAGATGTTCCCCAGGTGGCACAGGATCGTGCTCCGATGCCCCTCCTCGATGTCGGCGTTCGGCCTCTGGCGCGTGCGGCAGCACTCGAAGAAGTTATCGAGGTGCGGGACATGCGGGTGACGCCCCGGTCCATCGGCGATGGCCTTCCAGTCCGCGTCGAAGACTTGGTAGCCGCCGCCATGGCGGCCGATGTACATCAGGTTCTTCGTGCCGAAGACCTCGACCCGCGTCGCGTCGAAGGTCCAGTTCGGGAAGTCCGGCAGGTCCCGGTGTGCCCACTCCTCCTTCTTCATGTAGGGCGTCCACAGCGCGAGTTCGGTGACCATCGTCAGCTTGTCGAACTCGAAGTGCACGCACTGCGTATCGGGGCACTCCTGGTCATCGTTGAAGAAGTACATGCCGCCGGTGGTGACCGCCGACCTGGGGTAGCTCTGTCCGATCAGCCAGCGCGCGAGGTCGAGCTGATGCACGCCGTCGTTGATGATGTCGCCGCCCGAGTAGTCCCAGAACCAGTGCCACGCATAGTGGAAGCGGTTCGGGTTGAACGGGCGCTTGGGCGCGGGCCCGAGCCACGTGTCGTAGTCCACGCCCTCGGGCGCGGGGCCATCGGGCTGCTTCCCGATCGTGCCGCGCTCTTTCATGTTCAGCACCCGCACGTAGTGCACGTCTCCCAGTTGCCCCGAGCGGATGTGCTCCGCCGCCGCGATGGCATAGTCGGCGCTGCGCGTCTGCGTGCCGAGCTGCACGATGCGCTCGTACTTCCGCGCGGCCTGCACCATCTTGCGGCCTTCCCAGATGTTGTGCGACGCCGGCTTCTCGACGTACACGTCCTTCCCCGCCTGGCAGGCCATGATCGTCGGCAGCGCATGCCAGTGATCCGGCGTCGCGATGACGAGGGCATCCACGTCCTTGTCGTCGAGCATCGTGCGGAAGTCCATCGTCGTCTTCGGCGCGGCGCCCTGCGCCTTCTCGATGGCCTTTACTGCATCCCCGAACCGCCGCGAGTCCACATCGCACACGTAGGCGATCTCGCAGTCCTTGCGCTGCACCAGGCAGTCCGCCAGGAACCGCCCGCGTCCGCCGACGCCCATCAGCCCCAAGACGAACCGCTCGTTGGAGCCCTGCGCGCGAGGGGAGGCCAAGGGGACGGCCAGGCTTGCGGCAGCGACGGCCGAAGTCTTCAGGAACGTACGTCGGTCGGTTCGCGCATCATTCACGGTGACTCCTCCTTCCGCTACAGCAGTCGGCTTCCGGTTCGCGCTACGCCGCAACCGCACCTCTTGGCCGCCGGGCCCGCGGCTGCCGTCCTGGCCGTTCCCGTCTCGGGGCGGGTTCGAACTCCCCGCGCGAACGCACAAACTGACCACAGCCATAGCCGACGCCGTTACTTCCGGCCCCCCGGGCGCGTCTTCATGGTGGGAGAGGCCATGGCTACACCACTGCCTTCCGTTGTGGACCTGGTCCAACGAGCACGGCGCGGCGACCGCTCGGCCTTCGGAGAGCTGGTCGATCGCTACCGTGACATGGTCTATGGGCTGGCCTATCACCTCACCGGTGATTTCGAGGACGCGCGCGACCTGACACAGGAGGCCTTCGTGAGGGCCTACGAGCGGCTGGCCCAGCTCCGCGAGCCCGGCCGCTTCCCCAACTGGCTGCGCACGATCACCACCAACACCCATCGGTCGAGCGCCCGCCGCCGTCGCCCCCCTGCGGACGCTTCGGCCCCTCGCGTTGCGCGCGACCCGAGCGACCTCGCGCTCGCAGTGAACGACGCCCTGGCGGGCCTGCGCGAGCCCGACCGCCTGGCGCTGACGCTGCACTACATCGACGGCTACACCCACGCGGAGATCGGCGAGTTCGTGGGGCACAGCGCCGACGTGGTGAAGACCCGTCTGGCGCGCGCCCGCGCCCGGCTCCGGACGGAGGTGACGCAGACGGTGGGAGATGCCTTCTCACGCGAACGTCTACCGGCGGGCTTCCGCCACGGGGTCATCAGCGGGGTCGAGGGGCTGGTGCGGGACCTCCGGGAGGTGCTGCCTTCAGACCTCGACCCGATCACGGATCGCCTCAGCCGGAGGCGCAACGCGCTGTGGCGCGAGGTCATGGCCGCCCGTCCGGACGCGGCCGAGCCGCTGCGCGAGCATGGGCAGGCCCCCGTGTTCCCCGTGAGCGAGTTCCCCGAGCGCGAGCAGAAGCTGGCCGTGGAGGCCATCCACCTTACGCAGCTCCTCCACCTCCTCGGGGAAGTCAGCCCGCCACCGTGGGTCCCGGACCTCGATTGCCTGTGGGTCCGCCTGACGTGGGAGCCCACCGACCGCCCGTTGGCCGTGTGGCTGGCGAACGTGCCTGGCACGTCCGGGCGCATCCACATGCGGCAGTTCGCGGTCGGCAACGCACCGGCGGCGCCGGTACCTGAGCGGCGGAGGGAGGTCCGTGACGTGAGCCAACTCCTGGCCTCGATCTCGGGCGACGTCATGGACGTTGCCCGGGCGGCTACGGAGGTGCACGGCGCCTTGGCCGCCGCCCTGCCCGCCGACGCCGAGCCGCTGGAGACCGAACTCACGGCACAGGCGGCCGACCGTTTCCGGGCCGCCGAGGCCGGGCTCACAGACGAGCAGCGCCAGCGCATGGGGCGGCCCGAGTCGGTCTCCGTACGTGAGCTGTCCGCCGACGTTCGTGAGAACCTGCGTCAGGCGGCCGCCCTGCTCTGGGCCCGGGATCTCTGCGCCGCGATCGCCCAGCCCCCTCCGTGGTCCGTCGATCCGCTGTCGTCGCGGCTGGAGTTCGGCCTCTACCCGCACCTGCCGGGCCTCGGGGACGCCGGCGGGCGCGAGTACGTGAGGCTCTGGCCCAGCGAGGGGCATCACACCCTCCAGACCGGGATCTACGCCTGAGCGCGCGACAGGGCCACTACTGCCGGCCAACGACAGCTGTTGTCGTCCGTGCCCCCAGATCAGCAGCACCGGAGGCCCTCCGGCGCATACCGCCGAACCTGCCGGCGAAGGCAGGTGGGTATTATGATCGCTCTCTGCTTCGCGTGTCTGCTCTCAGCCGGGCGGGCAAGTGCTGACCTGACGCTTGCTGCGGCGGGAGCACCCGGAGCCACCGTCGTCATCCCTCCGGACCCCTCGCCCGGCCACCAGTTCGCCGCGCAGGAACTCGTGGATCACTTGCGTCTGAGCACGGGGGGTGAACTGCCCGTGGTCGAGGAGGGGCAGCCTGTCACGGGCATCCCGATCTTCGTCGGTGACACGCAGGCGGCGAGGGAGAGGCCATCGCTCGCCAATCTGCCCGCCGACAGCTTCGAGGTCTACATCGGCGGGGACCGGATCGTGCTCCGCGGACACAATCCCCTGGCGAACCTCTATGCCGTGTACGACTTCCTGGAGCGCGAGGTCGGCGTGCACTGGCTTACGCCGGCAGAGAACGGCACGATCGCCCCGAAGCATGAGACACTGACCGTCCGCGAGACGACCCGCACGGAGAGCCCCGCCTTTCGGTTGCGCATGTTCTTCGTGCGCAACGACGAGACGGCGCGCTGGGCCTTGCGCAATCGGATCAACGGGCTGTTTCCCGCGGAGTGGGCCGACAAGGTCGATGGCGACCTCGCGTACTTCCCGCCCGGGATCGGCCGGGGCATCCACTCCTTCGCGGACCTCATGCCGCCCAAGGACTACTTCGAGGCGCACCCCGAGTACTTCCCGCTGATCGCCGGCAAGCGCCAGCCGATCTCGATCGGCAACGGGCAGCTCTGCACCACGAACCCGGACGTGATCCGCTTTGTCGCCGACAAGGTGGACCGCTACTTCGACGAACATCCGGAGGCGCGCGTCATCTCGGTCGCGCCGGACGACGGGTACGGATGGTGTGAGTGCGAGAGCTGCCGCAAGGTCGATGACGAGCTGGGCGCGGGACGCAAGTGGTCGGAGAACGACAGCCGGCCCGTCACGACCGACCGGTTGATGCTCTTCCTGAACCAGGTGGCGGAGCGCGGGCTGGCCGAGCACCCGGACAAGACGATCATCACGCTGTCGTATGTCAACTACCTGCCGCCGCCGCTGTCGGTGAGGGTCGATCCGCACGTCATGCCGCTGATCTGCCACTACGCGCCGGCCTGCTACGCGCACCAGATGAGCGACCCCGCGTGCGAGGCGAACGCGCGCTTCCTGGAGAGCCTGCGAGGCTGGGTGCCGCAGTGCCCGAACGCGGGCGTGTATGCGTACACCGACAAGAGCATGTGGTACTGGTTCTGGCGGCCCGTGTTCCGGCTGATGCCCCATGACATCCGCTTCCTGCACGAGACGGGCATCCGCAACTACCTCGCGCAGTCGGGCGCGACCAACTGGGAGTACATGGGCCCGCTGTACTGGGTCACCGCGAAGATGCTGTGGGACCCGAGCCGAGACATCGACGCGCTGATCGCGGAATGGTGCCGCACGCTCTACGGACCCGCGGGCGAGGCGATGTTGGCGCACTACAACGAAATCGAGCAAGCGGTCCTCGCGACGGGGAAGCACTACCGCGACAGCCCCAACCCGGAGGCCGCCGGGCTGTATGACATGGACCACATCGCCCAGGCCAACGCCGCGCTCGCGCAAGCCGCGAAGCTCGCCCGGGCCGACGAGGCCACCCATGCGCGCGTGCAGGCGGTGATGGAGCGCTGGGCGATTTCGCGCGCGTGCTATGGCTACGTCGCCGCCTACCGCCGCTACGAGGAGACCGGAGACCTCGCGGACCTGAAGATGGCGATCTCGGATGCCGGTGCTCTCGCGCAGCGCGTCGGCGACGACTGGACTCCCCATTCCTGCCCGACGCTGGCGGACCTCGAACGCGAACCCACCTCGGGCGGCATGCGCTGGTCGGGCTTCGGCAGGGAGGAGGAGAAGGGCGGGAAGACCTGCCGCAACACCGACGAGACCGGCCTGGGCGACGGCGCCGCGGGTTGGGCCACCGTGCACCTCCTGGTGCCGGACAAGGCGAAGGCCACGCGCCTGAGAATGCTCGTCTGGGGCCAGTCCTCACCGGTGTCGCCCACCATCTGCAGCAAGGGGCACGGTGCGGGCCGAACGTCGGGAGGGGAGTGGAACGGGATCGGCACGTTCACACCGTCGGGAAAGGAGGAGTGGCAGGAGGCGGTGTTCGAGATTCCCCCGGCGCTCTACGAGGCCGGCGTCGGCAGGCAGATCGTGGGCTTCGGCGGAGGCGACTCGCAGATCTGGATTGCGGAGACGCGGATCGAGCCTGCCGAGTAGGAGCGCGATTCACCGCGCCCGCCTCTCGGCCACAGCGCACACCAGCATCCAGTGCACGAGGGCCTGGATGACGCCCGAGGTCGGGCAGGCTCCCGGGAAAAGAGGGACACCATACTCATTTGGCGGGACCTCGGCCAAATGAGTATGGTGTCCCTCTTTTCCCGCGAGAGCAACATCGCCCTCAGGGATGTGAGTGTCGATCGCGATCTCCGCGTAGTCGCCGACCCACGTCTGCGTCGGGTGAGTGCGGATGATCTTCGCGGGGTCGCTCGGAGGTGCGATGGCGATGATCCGCGCGCCGCGCTCCTTCGCAGCAATCGCCACGTCCACGTACCGCTCCAGAACGCCATACTGATGGGTCATCACGAGCACGTCCCCCGGCTGAAGGCGGTCCGTCTCGTTCTCCGCAAGAGGCAGAAGGAGGTCGTGCCTGCCGCGGCGGCCGACCGCCGACTCATAGGGCATCAGGTGGCCGGCGAGGTACTCGTACGCTCTATGGCCCTCACGAAGGGCCTCGGCGATGAGCGCGGCGGCGGCGCGCAGCTGCGGCGTCTCGTGCGCGATAACGGCGTCGAGGTTGGCGTCGAGGGCGGCAAGGTAGTCGGCAGCGAGGCTCATTGATCCAGTCTCCCACAGCGGCGTGCGGCTCAGTAGCCAACGTCGAGACGGACGACCCCCTGCAGCCCAACCAGGCGCACGCATTCCTGCGCGGCGTCGAAGTCACGCCAGGGCTTCCCGTTCACGAGGACGGTTCCCATGCGCGCCCGGGTGGGGTGCCGCAGGCGCAAGAGCACGGCGTCCGGCCTACTGCGCTCGGGCAGCTGCACCGTCGCAGTGATCTTGCCGTGGTCTACGTCTGAGACGATCTCGTAGTCTACCGGCCCGAAGTGCGTGGGGGCGTTGCGTACGGCGATTCGCTCGCCTTGCGCAAGCCATGCACGCGGCGTCGCGCGCGCGAGCCACAGCCGATCGCCCTCCTCCATGACCAGCATCATCCGGAAGCGCTCGAGGAAGGCCGACTCCTCGAAGAGCTTGTCCGGCGGCCCGCCCGTGGTGTGCTCGCGGAAGGTGTACTCGCCGGGCATGATGTCCACGGCGT
>Ga0194111_10001222_pt1 | contig 31672 bp, 24 predicted proteins | sample TA2KigC300mmetaG_FD_146194 | JGI IMG/M metagenome (GOLD analysis project Ga0194111, IMG submission 146194) | Freshwater microbial communities from Lake Tanganyika, Tanzania - TA2015033 Kigoma Deep Cast 300m | ecosystem: Environmental > Aquatic > Freshwater > Lake | place: Tanzania: Lake... | reverse complement strand
GGATATCCTGACAAGAGATAATCCACCAATAGTCCTACCGCCTCTTTGGCCAATCCTTTTCCTCGCCCACCCACCTCTGGAATCCCAAAGCCAATGTCCGGATAGGGAAGGTCGGTGTCTGGGAACTGCACCAGGGTGTAACGCACAAATCCAACTACTCGCTGATCTTCGATGGTCTCGATAAGCAGGAATCCAGACTCTCGCTTTAGGAGTCCGGTCTGGCGGTAGGCCTCGCGCAACCGGGGCAGATGGTCCAACTGAAACCTCTGAAATGATCCCCACAGCGCCTCTCGGCTACGTCCCCAGTCCTCGATTATTTGCCAGTCTTCATCCCGAACCGGCCGCAACAGAATGTGCGTTCCTCTGATCATTTTTCCTCCGGCGATTTCGCCCAACTTGTCTAGCGAAGCTTTAGCTCCTGCCCCTATGATACCACAACTCTGCGCTGCCGTCAATGTCACGGACGCAAAAAGGCGGACCGCTCCCCCAGGTAACGGCCCGCCTGGTCATCTGCAATTGTTCGCTCACTCCACGCCACCCAGCACGCGGGCTACCTCCTCCAACTGGTCCATGATCGGGATGTGCTGCGGGCACTTGGGCTCGCATTCCCCGCACTGGATGCAGTACTTGGCGTTGAGTCCTTTGATCCACTCGACGTTCTTCACCCCCAAATCGGCGTAGGCCTGGCGGGCGTACTCCTTCAGGCCGTAGACGCGGTAGTAGTTCATGTACTCCAGGTTCTTGGGGATGTTAACGTCGTGGGGACAGGGCAGGCAGTAGCCACAGGCAGTGCAGTACAGGTCGGCCAGCCGCTTGGTCTCGTCGAGGGCCGCCAGAATCTGGGCGCGCTCCTCCTCGCTGAGCGGCTCTTGGCGACTGGCGGTGGCGGCGTTCTCCTCGACCATCTGGGTGGTGCTCATCCCTGACATGGCACAGCTCACGCCGCGGTGACTGAGCACGAAGCGGAGGGCGATCTCAGGATTGCTCTTGACGCCGCCCGCCACCATCCTGGCGATCTCCGGCGAGAAGCCGGCCAGTCGTCCGCCGCCCACCGGCCCCATGATGACCACACCCAGCCCCTTCTCGTGGGCGTGGTGTATCGCTTGCTCGTTGGCCCGGTCGAGGAGGTTGTACTGCACGGTCATGCTTTCGAAGTGGCCCGTGTCAATCAACTGCATCAGCGCCTGAGGAGTGTCGTGGAAGGAGAAGGAGACGTGGCGGATGAGGCCCTCCTCCCTGGCCCTGCGTGCCTCGTCCAGCGGTCCCCCAGGGGCGACGATGAACTCCTGGTACTTTTTCCAGTTGAGGCCCCACATGTGATAGAAGTCAACGTACTGGACATCCAACCTGCGCAGGCTGGTCTCCAGGTGCTCCCGGTAGCGCGCACCGTCGGCGTCGTAAATGGGGCATTTGGTGGAGAGTAGAATCTTATCGCGCCAGGGCTTGACCGCCTTGCCGAGCACCATCTCGCTCTGGTGATTGCAGTAATAGGGAGCGGTGTCGAAGTAGGTCACGCCCAACTCGCAGGCGCGCTGGATGACGGGGATGGCCTTCTGCTCGTCCACGTGCTCGCCGTCCGGGGTCATCGGCAAGCGCATCGCGCCGAAGCCCAGGGCGGAGATTTGCTCGCCGGTATCGCCAAAAGGTCGGTACTGCATTGACTGTTTTATGCAAGACCCTCAGGGTCTCATCAGATCAGCGTCCTGGGATCGAGGGCATCTCGCAGCCCGTCGCCCAGGAAATTGATGCTGAGCACGGTGAGCAGGATGAGGAAGCCAGGGAAGATCCACAACTGCGGCGCGCTCTCCAGGTAGCGATTGGCGTCCTCCAGCATATTGCCCCAGGTAGCGGTAGGCTGGCGAACCCCAAACCCCAGGAAGCTGATGTAGGCTTCGGCCAGGATGGCATTGGCCACTCCTAAAGTGGCGGCGACGATGATTGGGGCCAGGCTGTTGGGCAGGACGTGGCGGAAGATGATCCCTATGTTCGTAGTGCCAACACAACGCGCGGCAGTGATAAACTCCTGCTCCTTCAACGATAGGAAACACGAGCGAACGATGCGCGCCAGATACATCCAACTGGTCAGCCCGATGATGACCACGATCACAACCACGCTGCCGCTGAACTCACGACCGAACACCCGGAAGTTGCGGACCCTGTCCGCCAGGTACTTCGAGGCCACGATGAGCAAGAACAACTGGGGGATGTTCAGCATGGCCTCAGTGAAGCGCATCAGGATGCCCTCTATCACTCCCCCGTAGAAGCCAGCAAAAGCGCCGACCAGAGTGCCGAGACACACCGAGACCAGCACCGCCGAGAGTCCAATAGTCAGGGAAATCTGCCCGCCGTAGATCGTACGGGCCAGGATGTCACGGCCCACCACGTCGGTGCCAAAGGGGTTCTGGCGCGAGGGCAGTTGCAGGCGGATGCTGGTGTCAATGTAGTTGGCGTACTTCTCAGAGAAGACTAGCGAGCCTCCCACTACGTACACCACAAGAGCAGCCAGGAGAAAGAGCCCAAACACTGCCATCTTGTGGCGGCGGAAGCGTCGTATAGCCAGTTGGGTGGGAGAAAACGCGGGCTTGGTGAAGTTAGTCATACCGGATACGTGGGTCAAGAAAGGTATAAGCGATGTCGGTGATGATCTGAAAGATCACCACCGCCACCGAGATCATCATCAGGATGCCCATCAGCACCGGGAAGTCAGCACGCACGGTGTGATCGAGAAATAGCCGTCCCATCCCTGGCCAGGCGAAGATACCCTCGGTCACGATAGCTCCACCCAGGAGCATGGGCAGGTCCAGCCCCACCAGGGTGACCAACGGCAAGGCCGCGTTCTTGAAGGCGTGACGATACATGATGATTCGTTCCCGCAACCCCTTAGCACGAGCGGTGCGGATGTAGTCCTGGTTGATGACCTCCAGCATAGAGGCCCGGATATAACGGCTATAGGCGGCGATGCTGATGGTGGAGATAGCGGTGACCGGCAGCACCATGTGCCAGATGAGCTGTGGTATAGTGCGCCCGGCCCCCGGCTCGAACATCCCCACCGTGGGAAGATACGGCAGGCCCCACTTCTTGAAGTTCACAGCGAACAGGTACATCAACCCGATGGCCAGGAGGGGGATGGGCATGGAGTAGCCGACGAACGACAGCCCAGTGGTCACGTGATCGAAGGCCGAGTACTGCTTGAGTGCCGAGGTGATGCCAATAATCAACGCCACGATAAGGATGACGACCTGGCTGGTCAACATCAACAGCAGAGTGTTGGGCAGGCGTTCCTTGATCACCTCAATGACCGGCCGGCGAGTGACGAACGAGGTCCCAAAATCCCCGCGAATCATCCCCTTGCGCGTCCCGTACGATTCGGCAACCCCATCCCCATCCAGGTCTATCTTCATCCAGTCGTTGCCCACCAGCCAGACCAGGTACTGGACGTACACCGGCTTATCCAGCCCCAGTTGCCGGGTCAGCCGCACGCGGTCCTCCGAACGAAGGACTCGGCGACCCCCGAAGGTGGCCAATGGGTCACCCATCTCCTGCATGAGGACAAACAAAAGAGCACTGATGATCAACAAGAGAGGGATGGCCTGCAAGATGCGTCGGATGATGTATCGGGTCATGGCACACCTCAGCACAGGAGTAGATAGGGGAAGAGTAGACAAGTAGACAAGGGAATTCCACTTGTCTACTTGTCTACTTATTGCTTATTCTGTCTTATCCCACTCGTAGCTATTCCAGAAGGGCGTGGCCCCGGAGAAGCGGACGTTCTTCAGCTTCTTGCTCACTGTCCAGATGTCCGGATCGTCCCACATGCTGATCCAGTACACCTGGTCCTCGATGATCTTGCCAATGTCGTAGAAGAGCTTCATGCGGGCTTCGGTGTCCACGGTGGACATCTGCTGAGCGAAGAGGACGTCGAGCTCCTCGTCGCAGAAGAACTGCCAGTTGCCGCCAGCCGGGTTCTCGTCTGAGGGAACTTCCTTGCACAGCCACGTAGCGGTGTCTGGGTCCGGGAAGGCTGGGCAGGTAGACCATTCGGCCACGTCGTACTGGCCGGTGGCGATGGGCCCACCGTCGCCGTAGCTGTTCCACATGATGTCCGAAGAGTGGTTGATCAACTCGGAGTCAATCCCCACGTCTTTCCACATCTGCTGGACGATGACCTGGGTGTTCTTGCGGACTTCACGGACGGTGGTGGCATAGCGCAGCTTGAGCTTGACCCCGTCCTTCTCGCGGATGCCGTCGGCGCCAACTTTCCAGCCGGCTTCATCCAGCAGCTTCTTGGCTCCCTCCGGGTCGTAGGGGATGCCCTTGAGGGCGGGGTTGGCGAAGGGGGTGCCATCCCAGAAGGTGATGGCTGGCCTGGTCATCCCATACAGCAGGTCCTGGCAGATCTTGTTGCGATCCACCGCCATGACGACGGCCTGGCGCACTTTCGGGTCCTGGAGGGCGAGGTGCCCCTTGGTCTTGTCCTCCCGGGTGCTCAGGTTGAAGAACCAGGACTCTTTGTATCCTGAGGAAACCTTCGGCAGGTCCACTGTTCCTAAGGCCTGGAGGTCCGGGATGTCGGCGTAGCTGATGAACACCCCGATGTCGGTGTCGCCGGCCTTGATGGCTGCCACCTGGGCCGCGTCGTCGGGCACAATACGGACGAAGATCTGATCCACCTTGGGCTTGCCCAGCCAGAAGTTCGGGTTGGCCTCGAAAATCAGGTGGCTGCCCGATTCCCATGCCTTGAACAGGAAGGGGCCAACCCCCACGGTGGGCCTGCGGTTCCAGTCGGCGTTGTCCAGGGTGCCATCCTTCTGGAAGATCGGCTCCAGGATGTGCTTGGGCAGGGCGTTAGTCATGTTCACGTTGCTGAAGATCTTGGCCTGCCAGGGGGCGTAGGGCTCGTAGAACTTGACCACCAGGGTGTACGGGTCTGGAGCCTCCACTGACTCCACCGCCACGTCGAATGGGTCACGGCTCTGGACGGTGTTCCTGTCGCTCATGATCATCTGCCAGGTGAACACGTAGTCCTCGGCGGTGAGCGGCACTCCATCCGACCACTTCACGTCGTCCCGCAGGTGGAAAGTGAGGGTCTTGCTGTCAGCCGAGATCCCACCGTTCTCCACGCTAGGAATCTCCCTGGCGATCCAGGGGATAGGCGCGTTCTCATCGTTGTAGACCAACAGCCCATTCGCCAGGTAAAACTCACGCAGGATCATGGAAAACCACATCGAGGTATAGAGGGGGTTCAGGTTATCGGGCTCCTGGGTGAAGCTGATGGTGACGATCTTTGGCTTGGCCGGCACCGGGGTCGCGGTGACTACCTTCTCCACCACCACTTCCTTCTCCACCTCGACAGTCACCGGAACCTCTTTCTCGACGACTACTTCCTCCCTGATCACCTGGGGAGTGGGTGGGGCACAGGCTGCCAGCAAGCTGACCACTGTCATCACTGCCAGAGCTACATAAGCTGCTTTCCTGATAAACATTTCTCCTCCTTAGTTATTGTACTCAAGGTGTTTCCAAACTCTAATCAATCTAGCAGGCAGACTTATTGATCTTGATTCGTCACCTCCTTTCGGAATCACTACGATCACCCTTCCCCACTTTGGACGCCAGCAAGTCAGGGCATCCACACTCGAAGCGAGGATGAGCAGACATGGCTACCCCTCTTCACTAAATCGTCTGGTATCTGCGCCTACCTGAGATACCAAGAACTCAACAGGAAGGTTCATTTTCAACTGCAAAATAATTATAGCAGAGAAAGGGGAGAAAGTCAAAGGAGCCCAGAGGAGGGTCAAGCCCCGAGACCATTCAGCAGGCCATACTCCAGGCTGTCGGCCAGAGCCTGCCAACTGGCTTCGATGATGTTGGTGGAGCTGCCTACGGTGCTCCAGGTGAGTGCGCCGCAGGCCGAATCAATCAGCACCCGAACCTGGGCTGATGTGCCGGCTTCGCTATCGAGGATGCGTACCTTGTAGTCGGTCAGGTGAATCTCGGCCAACCGGGGGTAGAAAGGCAACAACGCCTTGCGCAGGGCCAGGTCCAGGGCGTTCACCGGGCCGTTGCCTTCCGCAGCGGTGTGCATGACCTCGTCGCCCACCCGCACCTTGATGGCCGCCTCGGCCAGCATCCCTCTACCCTGACGGTTCTCTACCAGGACGTGGAAATCAATCAATACAAAAGGTGGCTCGTACCCCGACTGCGCCCGGCGGATGAGCAACTCCAGCGATCCCTCCGCCCCCTCAAACTGAAAACCCTGCCTCTCCAGGCGCTTGACCTGTTGCAGGATCTCACGGGTACGGTCCGGGCCAAGGGAAGGGCTCAGGCCGAACTCCTCGATCTTGTAGGCGATGTTGCTCTGGCCGGAAAGCTCCGACACCACCACTCGCGGGTGGTTGCCCACCACGGCCGGGTCAACGTGCTGATAGCTGTCCTTGCACTTGACCAGGGCGTTGACGTGCATGCCCCCTTTGTGGGCAAAGACGCTGTGGCCCACGTAGGGCAGGTGGGCGTCGTGGGCCAGATTCGCGACCTCGCTGACGTAGCGGGAGACGCTGACCAGTTGGCGCAGTTGCTCGTCGCTGATACAGTCGCAGCCCAGCTTGAGCTGGAGGTTGGGGATGATGGAGCAGAGGTTGGCGTTGCCGCAGCGCTCGCCGTAGCCGTTGATGGTGCCCTGCACGTGGACGATGCCGGCCTGCACTGCGGCCAGGGAGTTGGCCACGGCCAGCTCGCTGTCGTTGTGGGCGTGGATGCCCAGAGGGGTGGACGTGACCCTCTTCACCTCCTCGATGATGGCCACGAGCTCAGAGGGCAGGGTGCCGCCGTTGGTGTCGCAGAGGACGAGACAATCGGCCCCGGCCCTCTCTGCCACCTGCAGCGTGCGCAGGGCGTAGGCCGGGTCGGCTTTGTAACCGTCGAAGAAATGCTCGGCGTCGTAGATGACCTCCCGCCCTCGACCCTTGAGGTAACTCACGCTATCGGCGATCATGGCCAGGTTCTCTTCCAGCGTCGTGCCCAGCACCTGGGCCACGTGCAGGTCCCAGCTCTTGCCGAAGACGGCCACGGCAGGGGTCTCCGCCTCCAGCAGGGCCCTGATGTTGGCATCCTCCTCGACCCGCATACCGGCCCGCCGCGTGCTGCCAAAGGCAGTGATGACGGCGTGCTCCAATGGCATCCCTTGGACCAAGACGAAAAACTCCGCATCCTTCGGGTTGGAGCCGGGCCAGCCCCCCTCGATGTAGTGGATACCCAGCTCATCCAACTTGCGGGCGATCTTCAGCTTGTCGTTCACCGAGAAAGAGATACCCTCTCGCTGCGCACCATCTCGCAGGGTGGTATCATAGAGTTGGATAACCATTTTCCAACTTCCAACTTCTAATTTCCAATTTCCAACTCGATCAGGTCTCCCATCTCTCTGGTTCCGACCTGTTGTTTTCCCTCTTCGGCGATGTCCCTGGTGCGGTAGCCCTGGCTCAGCACGGCGGCCACGGCGCCTTCTACGGCAGTAGCTTCCGCTTCCAGCCGCAGCGAATAGCGTAGCAGCATGGCTGCGCTGAGGATGGCCGCCAGTGGGTTGGCGATTGCCCCCCTGTCCCCCCAAAGTTGGGGGGAACGGGGGGCGGCGATATCTGGCGCAGAGCCGTGAATGGGCTCGTACAGGCCGAATGTGTCCCCCCGCAGCGAGGCCGAGGGCAGCAGGCCCATCGAGCCGGCCAGCATGGAGGCTTCGTCGGTGAGGATGTCGCCGAACATGTTGCCAGTGACGATGACGTCGAAGTCACGGGGACGCCTGAGGAGGTGCATGGCCGCCGCGTCTACCAACAAGTGCTCCAATTCCACGTCGGGGTAGTTCCTGGCCACCTGGTCAACCGTGTGCCGCCAGAGGCGGGAGCAGGCCAGCACGTTGGCCTTGTCCACTGAGGTGACCTTATGCCGTCGGCCCCGCGCCAGGCGAAAGGCGACGTGAGCGATGCGCTCCACCTCGGCGCGGGTGTAGACCATGGTGTCCACCGCCCGCTCGCTGCCCTCCACGCGGGGTTGCCCAAAGTAGATGCCGCCTGTGAGCTCGCGCACCACCACCAGGTCCACGCCAGCGAGGATGTCTGGCTTGAGGGGAGAGGCGGTTAAGAGATCGGGGTGAACTTTGACCGGGCGCAGGTTGGCGAATAGCCCCAGGCCCTGGCGCAGGCTCAGGATGCCCTGTTCGGGACGGGCAGCGGCGCGAGGGTCACCCCACCTGGGTCCGCCCACCGCGCCAAACAGCACGGCGTCGCTCTCCCGGCAGAGCTGAAGGGTCTCCGCTGGCAATGGGTCACCCACCGCATCAATGGCCGCCCCACCGACGAGCGCTTCCTGGAAGGTAAACTCGTGTTCGTAGGTTTGGGCAACTCTCTTCAGCACCTTGACCGCCTCAGCGATCACCTCCGGCCCGATGCCGTCGCCTGGCAGAATAGCAATTCTGGCTTGCATAACTACCTCCTCTGGAAGCTAGAAGTTAGAAGTTGGAGGTTGGAAGCTCAACTTCCAACCTCTAACCTCCAACCTCTAACCTCCAATTCGTGTGTATTCGATCAGCCCCCCGGCCCGGATGATCCCCATCATGAACTCAGGATACGGCTCAGCGTGGAAGGTTTGCCTGGTGTCGAGGTTGCGGATTCTCCCCGTCTCCAGCTCTATTTCCAGGGTCTGTCCCGCTTGGCTGCCCTCCACTGCGGCGGGGCACTCCAGGATGGGCAAGCCGATGTTGATGGCGTTGCGATAGAAAATGCGGGCGAAGGTTTTGGCGATGACACAGCTCACCCCTGCCCCCTTGATAGCCAGTGGTGCGTGCTCCCGCGACGAGCCGCAGCCGAAATTGGTCGTGGCGACGATGATGTCGCCTGGCTGCACTTTCTGGGCGAACTCTGGGTCAATGCCTTCCATACAGTGCCGAGCCAGCTCTTGCGGGGTCGAAAGGTTAAGATACCGGGCGGGGATAACCGCGTCCGTGTCTACGTTGGCTCCGTATTTCCAGACCTTGCCGGTCAATTTCATGGGGTTCTCCTCTCAGGTGCAACGCACTTCTAAAGTGCGTTGCACCTCAGCTCCGCTGGCCCTCCAATCCGCCCTAGTACTGCCGACGCCGCCGCCACCGCCGGGTTGGCCAGATACACCTCGCTCTGCGGGTGGCCCATACGGCCCCGGAAGTTGCGGTTGGTGGTAGAGACGCAGCGCTCCCCAGCGGCCAGCACCCCCATGTACCCACCCAGGCACGGGCCGCAGGTAGGCGTGCTCACCACCGCTCCCGCCTCGATGAAGGTCTCGACCAGACCTTGACGCACGGCCTCCAGGTAGATGGCCTGGCTGCCGGGGATGACAATGCAGCGGACGTGGGGGTGAACTTTTCGCCCCCTCAGCACCTGAGCCGCGACTTGCAGGTCCTCCAACCGGCCGTTGGTGCAGGAGCCGATGACCGCCTGATCAATGGGAATCTCGCCTACCTGGCTCAGAGGCCACACGTTGCTGGGCAGGTGGGGGAAGGCTACCTGAGGTTCCAGTTCGGAGACGTTGATCTCGATGACCTGGGCGTAGTGCCCCCCTGACTTCGGGGGGGAAAGAGGGGGGGCGTCGCTCTGGTAAGCGGTGTAAGCTCGCTGAGCACGGGGCTCGACGTAAGCTCGTGTTTTCTCGTCGAAAGCGAACAGTCCGGCTTTGGCTCCAGCTTCGACAGCCATGTTGGCCATAGTGAAGCGACCGTCCATGGAGAGGTCATCCACGGCTTCGCCGCTGAACTCCATAGCCTGGTAAAGCGCGCCATCCACGCCGATGAGCCCGATGGTGTGAAGGATGAGGTCCTTGCCACCTACCCACTTCTGTAACCGTCCGTGGTAAACAAAGCGAATCGTTTCGGGCACTTTCATCCAGATCTTGCCGGTGGCCATAGCCACCGCGATGTCGGTGGATCCCATGCCGGTGGCGAAAGCTCCCAGTGCGCCGTAGGTGCAGGTGTGGGAATCGGCCCCCACGACGACATCGCCGGGCAGCACCAGCCCCTGCTCCGGCAGGAGGACGTGTTCGATGCCCATGCGGCCCACTTCGAAGTAGTGAGTCAGGTTCTGCCGCCGGGCGAAATCGCGCACCATTTTACACTGCTCGGCCGATTGGATGTCTTTGTTGGGGGTGAAGTGATCGGGCACCAGGATCACCCTGTCCCGATCGAAGACCTGCTCGACGCCGAGGCGCTCGAACTCCCGGATGGCGATGGGGGCGGTGATGTCGTTGGCCAGAACCACATCCACGGCCACTTCGATGAACTGCCCCGGATGCACCTCTTTCAGGCCTGCGTGCGCGGCCAGGATCTTCTCGGCCCTGGTCATGCTCATCCTTTCACTGGTAAACTGGTAAAAGGGATCAGGGACTAGGGATCAGGGATCAGGTGGGCCTTGTCCCTAGTCTCTTGTCCCTAGTCCCTGTTTGCAGCCTCGCGTCGAGCGGCCAGCAGCCGATTGAGGGCAAACATGTACGCTTTGGCGCTGGCCACCACGATGTCGGTATCGGCCCCGCGACCGCTGAACACCCGCCGCTCCACGCCGTTCTCGCTGACCGGATCGTCGGCCTCGATGCGGATGGTCACCCGGCCCACGGCGTCAATCCCCTCGGTCACGGCCTGGATGGAGAACTCGATGAGCTCGTTCGGCTCGCCGATGACGCGGTTGATGGCCCGGTAGACGGCATCCACTGGCCCGCTGCCGTGGTTGGCGTCGCAATAGACCTGGCCGTCCGGCCCGCGGATGCGGACGGTGGCGGTGGGGATGCTATGATCGCCACAGGAGACCTGGACGTGTTCTAGATGATAAGTCTCCTCGAAGAACACCTGTACCTCGTCGGCGACGATGGCTTCCAGGTCGCGGGTGTCCACGGTCTTCTTCTTGTCGGCCACTCCCAGGAAACGCTGATAGACCTTCACGAATTCCTCCTCGTCCAGCGTGTAGCCCAGTTCCTCCAGGCGATGGCGCAACCCGTGCCGTCCCGACCGCGCCGAGAGGATGATCTCCGAATCGGGCACGCCGACCTCGCGCGGGTTGATGATCTCGTAGGTGGTGCGTTCCTTGAGCACGCCGTCCTGGTGGATGCCCGACGAGTGGGCGAAGGCATTGGCCCCCACGATGGCCTTGTTGGGCTGCACCACGATGCCGGTCAGGTGGCTCACCAGCCGGCTGGCGGGGTAGAGCAGACGGGTGTTGATGCCGGTAGTCACGCCGAAGAGGTCACGGCGGGTGTGCAGGGCCATCACCACTTCCTCCAGTGAAGTGTTGCCAGCCCGCTCGCCGATGCCGTTGATGGTGCACTCTACCTGGCGAGCGCCGTTGGCCACGCCCGCCAGCGAGTTGGCTGTGGCCATCCCCAGATCGTTGTGGCAGTGCACGGAGATGGTGGCCTGGTGGATATTGGGTACATTCTCGGTGATGCCCCGGATCAACGCGCCCCACTCGTGGGGAGTGGTGTAGCCCGTGGTGTCGGGGATGTTGACCACGGTGGCCCCGGCCTCAATGACGGCTTCCAGCACGCGGTAGAGATACTCCGGGTCGGCCCGGCCGGCGTCCTCGGTGTAATACTGCACGTCCTCCACGAAGCGCCTGGCGTACCTGACCGCCTCCACCCCCTGCTCCAGCGCCTTTTCTCGTGTAGTCCGCAGTTTGTACTGGATGTGGATATCGGACACGCCCAGGCCGGTGTGGATGCGAGGTCGCGCCGCCCCCTGCAGTGCCTCGGCAGCGACGTCAATGTCCTTCGGGTTGGCCCGCGTCAGGCCACAGATGACGCAGTTGCGAATCTCTTTGGAGATGCGCTGCACGGCCCTGAAATCGCCCGGCGACGAGATGGGAAACCCGGCTTCGATGATGTCCACCCCCATTTGCTCCAACAGATGAGCGATCTCAATCTTTTCGTCTACGTTGAGGGATGCCCCAGGCGATTGTTCTCCATCGCGCAGGGTAGTATCGAAAATCATAACCCTGTCCATTATTTCCCCCAATTCTCTGGTCGAAGGGCGCGAACGGCAGCGCCTGCTTGCCACATCTCTGATTCCCCCATCTCGCGCAACTCGGCGTCCAACTTTTGCTTGTAATCGGGTGCACTGTTGGCTGCGAGGACGATCCGCGTTTCTTCACCGCTGACGACCCGTTGGTACAGCTCCTCGAAGACCGGCATGACCGCCTCTCGAAACCGGTGGCGCCAGTCAAGCGCGCCACGGCGCGCTGTGGCACTGCAGTTCTCATACATCCAATCCATGCCATTCTGGTCAACCAGCCGGATCAGGCTCTGGGTCAGTTCTTCGACGGTTTCGTTGAATGCCTCGCTGGGGCTATGGCCGTCCTGGCGAAGGGTGGCATACTGGGCTTCCATGATGCCGGCGAGGGCACCCATCAGCACCCCTCTTTCCCCCGTCAGGTCGCTGTATACTTCTTTCTCGAAGGTGGTGGGGAACAGGTAGCCCGAACCAATCGCCATGCCGATGGCCAGAGTGCGCTCCAGGGCCCGGCCCGTGTAGTCCTGATGCACGGCAAAACTGCTGTTGATGCCGCTGCCGGCGAGAAAATTGGCCCGCACGCTGGCTCCCGACCCTTTGGGCGCCACCATGATAACGTCTACAAATTCGGGAGGTACGACGCCGGTCTGATCACTGTACACAATCGAAAACCCGTGCGAGAAATACAGCGCATCGCCCTCCTTCAGGTGAGGCTTTATCTGGGGCCAGGTCATCATCTGGGCTGCATCAGAGACCAGGTACTGCACGATGGTGCCCCTTTCCGTGGCTTCTTCGAGGGAGAAGAGCGTCTTGTCGGGCTCCCATCCGTCCCGCAGGGCCTTTTCCCAGGAGCTAGAATCCCTCCGCTGTCCTATGATAACGTGGATACCGTTGTCCTGCATGTTGAGGGCTTGAGCCGGCCCCTGCACCCCATAGCCCAGGACGGCAACCACTTCATCGCGCAGGATTTCGCGGGCTTTCTCCAGCGGGAACTCGTCTCTCGTAACGACCTCTTCTACTATCCCTCCAAAATCAATCTTGGCCATTTTGTCCTCCTTTTTTCAGACCTGACAGGTTTCTCAAAACCTGTCAGGTCTCTTGTTGTTCCCTCGCACCATAGCTACCCGACCGGTGCGAGCCATCTCCTGAATGCCGAACGGGCGCAGCAGGCCCACCAGCGAATCCACCTTGTCCTCCGTGCCGGTGATCTCGATCATCAGTGAATCGGGGGCTACATCCACCACCTTGGCCCGAAAGATGTCCACCAAGCTATTGATCTCAGAGCGAGTAGCGCCGTCAGCCGTCACTTTGATCAAGGCCAGTTCGCGGAACACCGTCGGCTCGTCGGTCACGTTGACGACTTTGGTGACGTTGATCAGCTTGTAGAGCTGCTTCTCCACCTGCTCAACGATCCTGCTATCCCCTTCGGTAACGATGGTCATGCGGGAGATGCCCGGCGTTTCACTGTGGCCCACGGTCAGGCTCTCGATGTTGAAGTTGCGGCGGCGGAACAGGCTGGAAATGCGGTTCAACACGCCGGGCTTATCCTCCATCAAAGCGACTATCGTGTGCCTCATCCTGACCCTCCTCCCTTTTTGAGCTTCGAGCTTTGAACTTTGGAATCCGGATTTGGTCTGCGCAGCATGTCACCAATGGAGCCCCCAGGCGCGACCATGGGGTAAACATTCTCCTCCTGCTCGATAACGAAGTCAATTAGCGCCGGCCCGTCAATGGCCATAGCCTGCTCGATGGCAGGAACCACCTGGCTCTTCTCTCTCACCGTGAAGCCGGGGATACCGTAGGCCTCAGCCACCTTGGCGAAGTCAGGCCCCAGCAGAGGTGTGCCTGAATAACGCCCCTCGAAGAAAAACTGTTGCCATTGGCGCACCATGCCCAGGAAGCCATTGTTCAGGATAGCCATCTTGAGGGGCAACTTTTCCTGGACCACCGTGGCCAATTCCTGGATGTTCATCTGAAAGCCGCCATCGCCGGCCGTAGCCCAGACCATCTCCTTTGGCTGGCCTATCTGTGCCCCGATAGCGGCGGGCAGGGCAAAGCCCATGGTGCCCAGTCCTCCTGAAGAGATCAGCCCCCGTGGCTTATGGTGGAGGAAGTACTGGGCCTCCCACATTTGATTCTGTCCCACGTCGCTGACCATGATGGCCTCGCCCGCGGTGGCATGCCAGATGTGGCGGACAACGTACTGGGGGATGAGAGCGTCGGTCTCTTGCTGCAGAATGTCGCGCTCGCCCGATTCGACACGCCATTCATTGATTTTGCTGATCCAATCCGGGTGGCTGGCGGGTTCGATCAGGGGCAGGAGGGCCTGAAGGGCGTTCCTGGCATCGCCAACGATCGGCAGGTCCACCGGCACGTTCTTGCCGATCTCCGCCGGGTCAATGTCTATGTGAATGATCTTGGCCTCAGGGACAAAGGTACTGACCGGCCCCGTCAGGCGATCGTCGAAGCGGCTGCCCACATTGAGGATCAAGTCTGCGTCTTGCAGGGCCTTGTTGGCGTAGGCTTCGCCATGCATGCCTCCCATCCCCAGACACAGAGGGTGGGTTTCGGGAATGGTGCTGAGGCCCAGCAGGGTGTTGACCACCGGAATCTGGGCTTTTTCCACCAGTTCTCTCAGCTCGGCTTCAGCGCCAGCCAGTACCACCCCGTGGCCGGCGATGATGACCGGGCGCTGGGCCTGGTTGATGAGCTGGGCGGCTTGCTTGATCTGGCGCTGGTGGCCGATCAGGGTAGGGCGGTAGCCGGGGAGGTTCACCTCCTGTGGATACTCGTACTCCAGGGTGGCGGCCTGAACGTCCTTGGCGACGTCTATTAGCACCGGCCCTGGCCGCCCGGTGCGGGCGATGTGGAACGCCTCTTTGATCACCGTCGGCAGGGCCTCCACCTCGGTCACCAGATAGTTGTGCTTGGTGATGGGCAGGGTGATGCCGGTAATGTCCACCTCTTGAAAAGCGTCTTTACCGATCAACGAGGTGGGTACCTGGCCGGTGATGGCCACCACCGGCGAGGAGTCCATGTACGCCGTAGCCAGTCCTGTCACCAGGTTAGTGGCCCCCGGCCCCGAAGTGGCCATGCACACCCCCACTTTGCCCGTCGCCCGGGCGTAGCCATCGGCGGCGTGGGCGGCAGCCTGCTCGTGGCGCATCAGGACGTGGTGGATGGGATAATCGGGCAGGGCATGGTACAGGTGGATCACCGCCCCACCCGAGATACCAAACACCACCTCCACCCCTTCGCGCACCAAACTCTCCCAGACGGCCTGGGCTCCAGTTAGCTTCATGGTTTCCTCCCTAAAATCAAGGGACTAGGGACCAGGGACTAGGGATCAGGGATCAGCACCCCTGGTCCCTGGTCACTTGTCCCTAATCCCTGGTCACTTCGACCTAAGCTATGGCCCCACGAAGCGAGACGATGGCGTTCCGTTCGTCTGGGAGGCCAGGTCCATGTATTTGACGATGAGTCTCCCCAGGCGTCGGATGCCCTCCTCGATGTCGTTGGGCTCTAAGTGGGAGAAATGGAGAATGGCGGTGTAGCGCTCATCGCAAGCAACCGGGCCAGGAGTGAAGATCACCCCCTCTTGTTTGGACAATCTCAGCAATTCCCCAGGGTCAATCTCGAAGGGCAGGACCACCCACAGGGGCGCATTGCCCTGGGGGTAGATCCAGGCGACGATGTGGGGAAAGTGCCGGCGCAAGGCCCGGAAGACGGCATCGCGTTGGTCCTGGCGAGCGCCCAGAGGATCGTGTTTCTCGTAAACGAAGCAGATGTCTTTTTTCATTTTTTCTTCTCCTTTCTTCTTGCCTTTCAGTTTTTGAAAACCGCGCCGGTGCTGGCCGAGGTGACCGCCTCGGCGTAGCGCTTGAGATAACCAGAGGTAACCTTGGGCCGCCAAGGAGGCAGATCAGGCAAGCGATTCTTGATCTCTTGCTCTGGCAGGTCGAGGCTCAGGGAGCAGGCGGGAATGTCAATGACGATGGGGTCGCCATCCCGCACGATGGCCAGCAGCCCACCGGCCGCCGCCTCGGGCGAGATGTGGCCGATGGCTGCCCCCCGCGTGGCCCCGGAGAAGCGCCCATCGGTCAATAAGGCTACCTGTCCATCCAGGCCCATGCCGGTGAGCAAAGAAGTGGGAGTCAGCATCTCCCGCATGCCCGGTCCACCTCGCGGCCCCTCGTAGCGGACGACGATGACGTCGCCTTTCTCGAAGCGACCGGCCATGATGGCCGCGGTGGCCTCTTCCTCGGAGTCGAAGGCCCGCGCCGGCCCACGGTGGGTGAGCATCTCCGGAGCTACCGCCGCCCGTTTGACCACCGCACCCTCAGGGGCCAGGTTGCCGAACAGGATGGCCAGGCCACCGGTGGGCGAGCACGGATCGTCGAGGGGGCGGATCACACTGGCGTCGAGCACCTCCGCTGCGGCCAGGTTCTCGCTCAGGCTGCGACTCGTCACCGTCAGGGCTCCGTCATCCAGCAGGCCAGCGGCCATCAGTTCGCCCATCACGGCAGGTATGCCACCTGCTCGATCCAGGTCTTCGATGTGATGCTTGCCAGCGGGGCTCATCTGGCACAAATGGGGCGTGCGCGCGCCGAAGTCGTTGAGCTTAGCCAGCGGGAAATCCACCCCGGCCTGGTGGGCGATAGCCAGCAGGTGCAGGACGGAGTTGGTGGAGCCTCCCAGGGCCATGTCTACGGTGAAGGCATTATTGAAAGCGGCGGGGGTCAGGATGTCTAGCGGCCGGATGCCCTTCTCCAGGAGCTCCATCACCTTCAGGCCAGCTTCTTTGGCCAGGCTAATGCGCCGCGCGCTGACGGCGGGGATGGTGCCGTTGCCGGGCAGGGCCATGCCCAGGGCCTCGGTCAGGCAATTCATGGTGTTGGCGGTGAACATGCCCGCGCAGGAGCCGCAGCCAGGGCAGGCCGCTCGCTCCAGCCCCTGCAGCTCTGCTTCGCTCATCTCACCTCTGGCCGCGGCCCCTACGGCGTTGAAGACATCGCTGAGGTCAACGTATTCATCGCCCAACTGACCGGCCAGCATCGGCCCGCCGCTGATGATCAGCGCAGGGACGTTGAGCCGGGCGGCGGCCATCAGCATAGCCGGGATGATCTTGTCGCAGTTGGGGATGAGCACCAGGGCGTCGAAAGCGTGAGCCTGGGCCAGGATCTCCACCGAGTCGGCGATGAGCTCACGACTGGGCAGGGAATACTTCATCCCCTGGTGGTTCATAGCCAGCCCGTCGCACACGCTGATGGTGGAGCACTCGAAAGGGGTGCCGCCGGCCATGCGCACGCCGGCCGCGGCGGCAGCAGCGACCTGGCGCAGGTGGGCGTGGCCGGGTACGACTTCGTTGAAGGAATTGATGATACCTACGAAGGGCTGATCCATCTCGCGGTCGGTGCAGCCCACCGCGCGTAGGAGGGCGCGATGGGGGGCCCGCTCTATCCCCTGTTTTAGGACATTGCTTCTCACCTCATTGCCTCCTCACATGGCTCATAAACAAAATGCCTCGGCCCTCGCGGTCAATAAGACAGCGTGGGCAAAGGCATCGTTGCAAAGCGTCGTCGTAGACGTCGAGGAGCAGGTCAACTCTGGCCTGGTTGGTCGTTATTCAACTGCTCTGCTGAAAACAAAAAGAGCCTCCTGGTTGGGAGGCTCTTCCAAAAAATTGCTAAGTTTATATGTAATCCTTCACCCCAATGTCCTCCCAACCGCCAATAGCTCCTTAATGCTAAGGAGCTCTACTACGATAAGGCTAATAATGGCGATGGGATTATGCTTCGGGGTTTCGTCCATCAGATGGCACCTGAATTCAGTGTTGACTCCCCTGAAAAAAGCCTGCTCTGAGGCCCATCCCTTCGACTAGCTCAGGACACCGCCTCGGGCCATTTCCGCACCGGGGACGGCGGCGGGAACTTTTTTCAGTAAACTCGGTGTTAAGATTTTCGGTATGATTGTAGCATAAATTGAAATATTTGTCAAATTCCGCCAGTGGCAAAGAGGGTGATGTCCATGGTGTAGTTCAGTGAATTACACTGGCCATCAACAGGGCGGCCATCCCGATCAGTTTCATGAAGATAATTAACGCCGGGCCGGCGACGTCCTTCAGCGAGTCTCCTACTGTATCGGCCACTACCGCGGCCTGATGTTCAAAGCTGCCCTTGTGCCCTACCTCTTCAATGATCTTTTTGGCGTTGTCGAAGGCGGTCCCGGCGTTGTTAAAAAACGGACCCAGGAGAGCGGCCGCCGCAACAGCGCCGATCAGCAGGGACCCGAGCGCCCACGCTCCAAAGGTAAAGCCCACCACCATAGGGACCGTAATGCTGATCAGGCCTGGCAACAGCATCTCCCGGAGGGCATTCTTAGTGGCAATATCCACGCAGGCAGCATAATCGGGTTTATCCGTTCCTTCCATCAAACCTTTGAGCGTCTGAAATTGCCTGCGCACTTCGTCCACCATCTGCAAAGCAGTTTTGGCCGTCGAACCGATGACCAAAGAAGCGATCAGATAGGGCAAGGCAATCCCCAGGAAAAGAAAAGCGACCGCAAAAGGCTTTGAAATGTCCAGTGTTCTCAGGCCGACGATTCCGAAAAAGGTGGTAAACAGAACAAACGATGTGACTGTTCCCGAAGACATCGCATAGGCTTTCGTCGTGGCTTTCATAGTGTTGCCGACGGCGTCCAGCGAAGAAAGGGACCGCACGACTTTCCCGCCCGCGCCCGACATTGCCGCAATCCCGGCCGCGTTGTCTGTGATAGGACCAAAGGCATCGGCGGTCATAATGTACCCGATCAGGAGGTCCGTACCGATATTCACCGCCACGATAGCCAAGAGGGAACCCCTTGAAACGACGAAGGCCACACTAACGGCAGCCACAATCATCACGATGGAAATCAGCGGGCTTTGAAGTCCATAGGCCAGTCCAGTGATGAGGTTAAGTGCCGCGCCCCTCTTGGATGCCTCAGCTATATTTTTGACCGGTTTGCCCCCCATTCCTGCATAGTAGCGGGTGAAGAAAGCGACCACCAACATGACCACGATGCCCAAAAACGTCCCCAAGAAAAGGCTCAAATCGTTGACTAGATACTTTGCCAGGAGGAAGCTACCCAGCGTGGCTAGCCCTGTAGTGGTCATCATCCCCAGGTTGAAGGCCATTTCCGGTTTGGAGCTTTTGAACCACTTGATGGAGAAAACACCGACTATGGAAGAAAGCAGTCCAACTGACTGGAGCAGCAAGGGAAAGAATACAACCAGAGGGCCGTACCTTCCCAAAGATAGGGCCGCGACAGCCACAATGGTTCCTGTGATAATGTCATCGGAAAAACTCTCGAACAGGTCCGAGCCACGGCCGGCGCAATCCCCCACGTTATCGCCGACCAGGTCAGCGATCACCGCCGCATTTCTGGGGTCGTCCTCAGGAATGTTCTTCTCGACTTTGCCAACCAGGTCGGCGCCGATGTCTGCGGATTTGGTGAAGATGCCGCCGCCAATTTGGGCAAATAAAGCGGCCAGACTGGCACCAAACCCAAAACCAACCAGGGGCTCGGGAGCTTTGAAAATGAAGTAAAGCACCGCTAACATCACGATGCTGAACCCGATGATGGAAAAACCCATGACCGAGCCGCCAAAAACCGCGCTGTGAAAAGCCCTGACGGGCGAGTCGGTTGCATCCTCAGCCGTCTTGAGATTGGCGCGGACTGCAGCGTTCATGCCGAGGAAACCCGTGGACAGAGAAGTAAGAACCCCCAGGGCAAAAGTTAGGGCCACCCACGGGCCAAGCGCAACATAGATGGCTATAGCCAGGAAAGGGGTGATAAGAAGGATGGTTCTAAATTGCCTTGAGAGGTAAATTCTGACGCCGAGAGCGATGTAGCCGGCAATTTCTGCCATATTCGCATAACGTGGGTTGGCCTTTTTGAGGTTCAGGAAAAGGTAGATGGCGACAGAAATAGATAACAAACCGCTTATAATGGGCACCAAGAGCAGCAACATAAGCACCTCACGCAAATGTTCGAAGGTGGACCAGCGACCGGGCCGCTGCCGGCTACTCGCCGGTCAGTGCATCGGTGGCGGGGACCGGGGGTTGTTTTTTCATCTTGACCTGCCAGCGGAGCCACGAAATCGCCACCGGTTCATAGCGACGCACCAACAGAACCGAGCAGGGCGCCTGGCCGGCCACCCAGTCGTCAATGGCCCCGAAAAGCCGGGTGTCAGAAATCCACTCTTCGGCAGCCCCCATCACAATCAGATCGTAGGGTTGTCGCTGGTTACGGGCCACTTCCGCCAGGATCCCCTCTTGCACCGAAGCCGCCTGGGCCACCCGCGTGGTAACAATCGGGGGAACGCTGTGGAATGCATCCTCGACGATCTCACGCAACAGCAGCGATTGGTCCTCGATCTCTTCAGTATCAACCGGCGTCGTGAACAGGTGCAGGGCAGTGATCTGCGCCCCGGACTTCACCGCAATCTCGTAGGCCAACCGAAGCGCCATTCGGGTATGCAACCCACCTCCTCCAACGGGCACCAGAACGTGCCGCACCTTCCCCAGTCCTCGGTCACGCAAGACGGCGACGTTGGTATGTGCCTTCTGAAGCAGGACTTTCACCGGATTTCCGCTCAGTTGTTGAGAATCCAGAGGCCCCGGCCATCCCATCAAGATCAGTTTCACGTCGGTCTGGCCGTTGACTTCATCCAGGATACCCTGTGAAATCGAGGTTGCGGCCCGCATTTTGGTATAAAAGGGGACGTTCTGAGTTTGAGCTATCCTGGCCGCTTGGTCCAGCAAGGCTTTTTGCCGCGAAGCGAGGCGGGGAAGCAGGCGCTTTATCGTGCTCTGCTCCAGATCGGCCGCTGTTGGCATGACCGTGAGAATGCAAATGTTCGTGTCCTCGCTTGCCTGAGCGATGATGGTCGCTACACGTAGCAAACTCTCGGCGGTGCGCGGATTGGCAACCGGGATCACTATCCTGTCCTTCGCCAGCTCCAGAGCTATGGTCCGGGCAGCCATTACCCTGACGATCGGTCGGTAAAGGTAGTAGAAAATGCCGCCAGCGGTGATCACCCCGGCCCCGAACAACAATGCTCGCCAATGAGTGAAAGCAATGATGAGGAAACAGCTTGCCGCTGCCAGGTATGCTGTAAGCGGGAACAGGGGAACCTTGAACGGCCGCTTCAGGTCTGGATACAGTTTCCTCAGGCGAACCATGGCCAGGCTTGCCCAGAACAACACGAACAGGTAGCCAGAACTGGAGATGTAGCTCAGAAAATCAACCAGGCCGATGGCGGCGACAAAGCAGATGATCGCGCCAATCACCAGAATGGCCACGTAGGGGGTCCTGAAGCGCCCCTGCCGAGACAAAGAGCGAGGCAAGAGGCCATCGCGGCTCAGGGTGAAAGCTTCCCGCGTGGCGCTCAGCATGGCGGTGTTAACCGAGGTGAGGGTGGCAATCATTCCCGCAAAAGCCATCATGGGCACCCCCCAGCCGGGCAGGAAACGTCCCACGGCATCGGTCAGCGCGGTCTCTGAGCCGGCCAGTTGCCGCCAGGGGATCGTGCCCAGCGTCACCAGCGCCGCCAAGACGTAGAAGAGTGTAACGAGAGTCAGGCTGATCAGAATCCCCAGGGGGATATTGCGATTAGGGTCCTTGATTTCTTCCGCATCGTCGGCGATCACTTCAAAACCAACGTAGGCGTTGTATACCAGGGCGATGGTCGCCAATATCCTCGCCAGGTTGGCCCAGAATCCCGGATAAATAAAGATGCTGCCACTCGCATTGAACACCTCCCAGCGGAAACCCCCGGGAAGGATCAACCCCGAAACAGTATAGATGCCGATGCACAGCAGCAATATCCCGCCCAGGATGATCTGGGTATTGCCCACTTTACTGACTCCCAGGATGTTGAGCAGCACGAACACGCCGATCACCACGATGGCGGTAGGAACAATGGGCAGGACAGGAATAAACACTTGCAGCGAATAGGCAAAGCCCACCGCTGACAGCGCGCTGTAGAAGGTGCTCGACAGACAATCGAGAGAACCTACCAGAAAAGACAGGAGATTGGTTCCCCATGCCTCGCGGACGTAGGTAAGTGCACCTCCGGTAACGGGATAAGTGGTCGCTAGCTCGCAGTAGTTCAGGGCCACGCTGTAGCTTAACAGGCCAGCGATCAGCAGAGCCAGCACCGCCGCAGGACCAGCTATGCCTGCCGCATGTCCGGTCAGCACGAAAATCTCGGCAGCGATAGTCCCTGCTGTCCCCAACATCACGACCTGCCCCAGATTCAGTTGTCTCTTCAGCCGTCGTTTGCTCATGCAACACCCACTTCTATCCCAAGCCGGGTACGAAAGCCAGGATCAAAATGACCATGGTAAACAAGAGAGAAGGCTCACCTTCCCCAAGATTCTGCCACGTCTGGTTCTATCTGTGAGAGGCGGGTCAGTGGGGTAGAAGCTCAGTGCAAGTATTGGCGGAGACAGGTGTGAGGGCAAATCTTCGGCTCCGACCTTGGACGGCGAGCCAGCCTAGGTCGGAGCCGAATAGGGTGGTGAGATTTTGGGGTTCACTTGTCGCCTGGCTCACGATCTGGGTAAGGGTACAGCCTTCCGCCTCTTAACTACATGGTGGCTTTCCCGCTCCATCTATGGGGGCCAGGCCAGAGCGTTCGGCGTAAGGTCCTTCCCAAAGACGATCAGATCATCGCCAGGGGCGTAGAAGTCGTGGATAACCGCCTCACAGCGGTAGCCACCGGTTTCGTAGAGCCGGCGTGCCGGAGCGTAGAGCGAGGAACCGGACGTTTCTATCAGTAGCAAGCGGCCACCCCGGGCCTGCGCCTCAGCTTCGACCTGGGCCAGCAAAGCGTGCCCTATGCCACGCCCCTGAGCGGCAGGGTCCACAGCGATCCAGTAGACGTCGAAGGTACCCTGAGTCAGAGGATGGGGGCCGAAGCAGGCATAACCAAGCAGTCAGCTATCACCGCGATATACCAGAAAGGTATATCCACTAACCTCTCCATTATCCCGGTATGCATTCCAGAGCTCTTCGACGCAGCTCAACTCCACGGGTGTGAAGACACCGGTCGCGGCCGTCAGTCGCAGGATGGACGGGCCATCGGCGTCCAAGGCTGGCTCGATCGTAGGCATAGCATTCTCTCCAGGCAAGTTCCAAGATTTGCACCACCATATCTTTGTAACTGTACCCAGCTTCCCGGGCGGCACGGTAAAACCCTGCATCGGGGGAGAGGTCTGGGTTGCAGTTCACTTCCAACACGTAGGGTATCCCCTCTTCACTAACGCGCATGTCCACCCGGGCGTACCCCCGGCAGCCAATGGCTGCCCAGGCTCGCCGGGCCACGTCTGCAATATGGGCACCCAGGTCGGGGGCCACCGGAGCAGGGCAGAGGACCGGAGTATGATGGTACTCAAAAGAGCCCACCTCCCATTTGGCCGCAAAAGAGACGATACGGGCATAAGGATCAGCGAAGGCGCTGAAATCTATCTCGGCCAGGGGCAAGACCTGGGGTGGGTCCCCCCACAAGGAGATGTTAAGCTCCCGGCCGGCCACAAATGCCTCGGCCAGGGCAGCCTGACGGTAACGCTCCACAACGTAGGCCACGCGCTCGCGCAACGCCTGGGCAGTGTGTAGCACCGCGTCCGGGCCAACACCGATGCTGGCGTCCTCGGCCATGGGTTTGACGATGAGTGGGAAGGGCAAGTCAGCAGCCAGGCCCTCTACCTCGTCAGGATGGCGAAAGAGCCACCAGGACGGTGTGTCCACACCGCTGGCAACCAACAGAGTCTTGGTCTGCACTTTGTGCACCGAACGGGCAATGGCATCACCTCTGGACCCGGTGAAGTGGTACCCCATAGCCTCCAGCGCCCAGGCGATGCGTGCTTCCTCGAACAGCCGCCCCTCCAGACCCTCGCCCAGGTTGAAGACCACCCAGCGGGTGGGGGGATAAGGAGCCAGGGCCAACTCCACGTCGGTGTGAATCGGAAGCTGTACCACCCGGTAGCCCGTCCTGCGGAGCGAGTCGGCCACAGCTTGTGCACAGACCACCACGCCCTGCTCAGCCAACAGGTCACGGGGCTCACCCTTTACCAACTTGTCACCGGCGTTGTACAGCACAACAACGCCAGGAGGCTCCTGTTCAGATTTCATCGTTCCCCTCCCACCGGTACAGGAATCCAGGCACGCGGAGCTGAGTCTTGAAAGGCACGGATTCGTCCATTCTCTACGCTCACCTGTCCTTCCAGGCCTCGGCTCTCCCGCGCATAGCGCTCCGCCGCCAGGTACAGGATCTCGTTGATGAGATATGGGTAGTGCATTCCCTCCGCCCGGGCCATGATACACAGGTCGCTCACTATCGGGTTCAGGCCAGGCAAGGTGTTGATCTCCAGGAGATATGGTCGGCCATCTGTGCCTAGCCGGAAGTCCACCCGAGCCACGTCCAGAGCACCGATGGCCTCGAAAGCAGCCACGGCCAGGCGTTTCAACTCGACTTCCAGGGCCGAGGAGATGTCCGCCGGACAGAGGTAGAGAGGTGCCCCTTCCTCGTCAGGGTAATAGGACTTGGCCTCGGCGTTGTACAACCCCTGGCCAGCACCCACCGTGGAGTCAATCTCTAGAACCGGGAAAAGGTGAAAGCCGCGTTCGTCGTACACCTGGTGTGCTGAGCCCAGTCCTGAGTGAAGCCTGCCCTGAGCTTTGCCGAAGGGGCGAAGGACTGTCGAAAAACTGTTCCACTGCCGTTCCCCAGGGGCCAGGGTGTTGCCGATCAGCCCCACGGTGAACTCCCGGCCAGGCAGATAGGTCTCCACAAATGCTGGCTGACGATAGGTGCGGATCACCCAATGCACCTGCTGTCGCAGTTCGGCCTCGCTGTAGACGACAGAGTGGGCGTTGATCCCCATTCCTGAGCCCTCGCGCACCGGCTTGACAAAGAGCGGAAAGGTCAGTCGTCGGCCTAGTGGCTCATCCCCGCGGCGGAAGACCTGGAAGGGAGCCGTGGGTAGACCCAGGTCGTGCCAGACATGCTTAGCAGCCGCCTTGTCCAGCGACAGAGCGTGGGCCAACACTTTGGAGCCGGTGTAGGGGATGCCCAGCATCTCCAGCAAGGCCGGCACCTGGGACTCGCGAGCGTCGCCCCGCAGCCCCTCGGCGATGTTGAAGCAGATGTCGGGCGCGACCTGCCGCAGGGTGTCCAACAGCGTTTCGTCCGCCTCCAGCGGGATGACCTGATGACCTCCCGCCAGGAGCGCACCCTCGATGGCCTGTGCCGTCTCCACGGAATCGTACTCGGCCAGGGCATCGGGCGGAGCGTCGGGGCCCACGTGGACGTTTTGCTTTAGATTGTAGAGCAGCGCCACCCGCCAGCCACTCATCGCTCCACCTCCACTTTGGGCAGAGGAGCGTTATGTGCAGAGGAGCTGAAGTGCAGAGGTGCAGAGGTGAACTTTCCCCTGCTCCCTTGCTCCCCTGCTCCCCTGCTACTCGGCACAGAACACACCCTGGCTCCCCACGCCGGGATGCCCCGCTGGTGCAGGGCGCGCCAGCCTTCCGGTGCGATAGCCAACGTCCGGCCTGCCAGCAACCCAGCCACCCCGTCCTGACCCTCTTCGCTGTGGCGAGCCTGGCAGTACGCACACGTGGTCGGGTCGTGGTGGCCATAGTCCGTCGGTTGGGCGTAGGTGCTGATGAGCCCTTCGTAGTTGCGCACCACCACCCGGCTCTCGGACATGCTGAGCAGGTAGTTGGGCAGGATGGGCACCTTGCCCCCACCCTCAGGGGCATCAAGCACGAAGGTCGGGATAGCGAAGCCAGAGGTGTGGCCCCGCAGCGCTTCCATGATCTCGATCCCCTTGGCCACCGGAGTGCGGAAGTGACCAGCGCCGTGGACCAGATCGCATTGGTAAAGATAGTATGGGCGCACGCGGTTCTTCACCAGTCTCTGCACCAGAGCCAGCATCACATTGGGACAATCATTGACGCCGGCCAGGAGAACCGTCTGGCTGCCCAGGGGGATGCCAGCATCAGCCAGGCGGGCCAGGGCGGTCTCCACCTGCGGAGTGATCTCCTTCGGGTGGTTGAAGTGAACGTTTATCCACAGAGGGTGGAACTGCCGCAACATGGCCGTCAGTTGCTCGTCAACCCGCATGGGCAGGAAGACAGGCACCCGGGTACCGAGGCGGATGACTTCCACGTGGGGGATGGCCCGCAGGCGGCTGAGCAGACTCTCCAGCACCCTGGGATTCAAGACCAGCGGGTCGCCTCCTGAGAGGAGTACATCCCGCACCTGCGGCGTATAGGCAATGTAGTCAATCTGTTGGTCGTAGTTGGTACGACTGAACTGGGACGTGGAGTCGCCCACCACCCGGCTGCGGGTGCAAAAGCGGCAGTAGCTGGCACACTGGGTGGTCACCAGCATCAGCACCCGGTCAGGATAGCGGTGCACCAGGCCGGGGACGGGAGAGTGTGCATCCTCAGCCAGGGAGTCGGTCATTTCGGCCTCGAAAGGAAGCAACTCGTGGATGGTGGGAACGACCTGCCGCCGGATGGGGCAGTACGGATCATCGGGGTCCATCAAGCGGGCGAAATACGGAGTTACGTCCACGCGAAAATGCCCAGGTGCCGAAAGGCCGGCCACTTCCTCAGGGGCGAGGCGGATCACCTGGGCAAAATCCTCCATCGTGTTCAGGCGGTGGCTCAGTTGCCAGCGCCAGTCGTTCCACTGTGCAGGGGGTACACCCTCCCAAGGTTGGGGGGGGTTCCCATCACCAGGAGGGTCTTCGATCTCGTTTCTCATCTCACTCACTTGCTATAGCTCCTCCAATCGCAATTGTATTCCTGTTTTCCAGAACTCTTTCCATTCCCACTCTTCTTCGGGGTAGTGACGTAATGTGTCATATACCCAATCAAGTTCCAAACACCCCAGGCTAATGATCTCAAGTCTGACCCCACACCCGGCACAAACCACCTGTTGACCCTCGCAGGGTCGGGCGCCCAGGTTGACGTTATACCCACACTCCGGGCAAAATGCCGTGGCCATGTTCGCCCCCTGTCTTTTCGTCTCTACTACGTTGGTTAGAAGTGACCCTTTGCATTTTAACAACATTATAGCCCATTGGCGTACAAAAAGCGTCAAAAAAAGCTACAAATCGCGTTACAAGACGCGGTTGGCTGTAACATTTTTGCGACAGCTTGCCCCTTGGCACACAACCTTCACCAGGCTACAAGTGCAAACGCCAACCATCAGCGGTTGGCGTTGGAAAAGATATGTGAGATTACAGGCCCATCGCGCCTGCCCGAAGGCGCCGCCCGGCGTCCCAGTCCAGCCATGAGAAACCCATCACTCGTTCTCCTGGCAAAAGGAATACCCCACGCCGGGCACGGTCAGGATGTAGTACGGGTTTCGCGGGTCTTTCTCCACCTTGGCTCGCAGTCGGCTGATCAGTCCACGCACCAGGTCACGGTCGCCCTCGCCGCTGTAACCCCATACCCGCTCCACGATGGTTTCCGTCGGGATAACCTGCCCACGGTGGATCATCAACGTATAGAGCAGGCGGAACTCCAGGTGGGTCAGCCGAACTGGTGGCCGACCCACTATTTGGACCGTCCGGGTGGCCGGATCCAGGGTCAGGCCGGATAGGCTTAGAATGGGCAAGCTGAAGACGGGGACACCGCCGATGCGGCGCAGCAGAGCGCGCATCTGGGCGACGAGCAGCCGGGCGCTGAACGGGCGTTTAACGACCAAATCGGCGCCGCTCTCCAAGAGGGTATAGTGTAGGTTCTCCTCAATGGAGTCAACGATCAGCACCAGAGCAACCTCCGTCTCCGTGCGTACACAGCGGACCTGGGCCAGAGGTTCCACATGGTAGAGCGCCACCACTACCAGGTCCGCCGGTCGCTCTGGCCAACTCCGCATGGCGCGCCCTAGATTGCCGCTGGTGACCACGGCCAACCCGACACGTTGCAGCACCAGGGAGAGGATTGCGGCTTCATCAGGATCTTCAGCAACCAACAAAGCGTACACCAGGCTATCCTTCGCCCCTCAGATAGCGGCAAGCCGCCTCGGCCAGGATGGCTGCCCCAATAGGCAGGCATCGCTCGTCGAGATCGAAGCGAGGGCTATGAGCTGTCCGTTCGTCTCCCTCGATCTGACAGCCTAGACTGAACATCGCGCCGGGGGCCAGAGCAGAAAAGAACCCAAAGTCCTCTGCTCCCATATGCTGTTTGGGAGCCTGAATATGCTCGGCCCCCAGCAAGTCGGTGGCGACTTGCCGTGACAAGTCCACCACCCCTGGGTCATTGATCATCGGCATACAGCCAATCTCGATCTTGAGTTCATAATCCCCGCCCATGGCCCGCGCCATGTCTAGCGCCCGCTCGATCTCTTGGTGAATCTGCTTCTGCACTTCTTGATCCATGAAGCGGATGGTACCAGACATCTCTACTCGCTCCGGGATCACGTTATCCGCCTGACCGCCATGGATGGAGCCGATGCTGATCACTGCCGGGGCAAAAGGATGCAGGCGGCGAGAGACGATGCTATGGAGGGCCAGGATAACGTGCCCGGCGATGTGGATGGGATCCACCACCTTGTGCGGCGCCGACCCGTGACCTCCCTGACCGATGATTGTAACGTAGAAGGTGTCCACGCCGGCCGAGCAAGGACCCGCGCTGGCGATGATGTCACCAACAGGGAGGGTCGCGTCCACATGAAGGGCCAGCACCGCCTCTACTTCCTCCATGGCTCCATCTTCGATCATGCGTGCAGCCCCACTCTTGCCTTCCTCGTCATTCACCTCCTCGGCCGGCTGGAAGAGGAAGCGTACCTGGCCCGGCAGCTCTTCCTGGTGCAATAGCAAGGCGACACCGAGCAGGATAGCCGTGTGGGCATCGTGGCCGCAGGCGTGCATCACGCCTGGCACCTGGGAGGCATAGGGCACGTCGTTGGCTTCCTGGATGGGCAGAGCATCCATGTCGGCGCGGAGGGCCACCATCGGCTTGCCTTCCCCCAAATAGCCGACTACCCCCGTCTTGCCCACCTTCGTCCTCACCCTCAGACCAAACGAGTGCAAGGTTTCAGCCACGAACTCAGCGGTCTTGAACTCCTGAAAACCTAACTCAGGGTACATGTGGAATTTTCGACGCCAGGTGATCAGTTGTTGTGCGATTTCACGAGAACGGTTGAGCATCTTAGTCTCCTTCAGGCGAGTCTGTCAAGGCTTTGAGACCCTGGCATAATTCGTAGAACGGCATTCCATCTGCTACATTGGCAGCAGAGGAAGGCTTTCCTGACCCTTCTTACTAATGGGACACAGATTAACACAGAGAAACACAGATTTCTTTTTTATTTCTTTATCTGTGCCAATCTGTGTGCATCCGTGTCCTATTTCCTGACTGATTTATGCCAGGCTCTCGGCTTTCTATAGGGTGTGTTCAGTGTAAGTTGTCTCACACGGACGCCCGCGCCCGATCCAGGCACGCAGTCCGTTCAGGTTGATGATGATGCTGAACACCGTCACCGTAGTGCCAGCGTGCTTGCAGATAGAGGTCGGGTAGTTGGTGTGATCGGCCAGCAACTTCTGGAACAATTCCGGCGACAAGCGCCCATAGTTTTCGGCCATTAGCCGCATAGCGCGATTGTAGCGGATGATCGAACCGCCGATGTAGTTGCGGTGGGCCTCAAAGCGGCGCATGGGCCAACTGAGATAATGGTTGGTGTGGGCCATGATGTCACCATCAATGTAGATGGGCTCACAGTCGGTGGCCGACCCTTCCATGCTGTAGATCTCGCCACTGGGGTCGGCGATGACGTTGTTATAGTTCGAGGCACGAAGGGGAAGCAAACAGGCATCCATGGCCTCCCCCAGGCGCCGCGCCGCCAGGATAGCGCGGGCTATTAACATGCGCGGCACACCGGGGCGGATATCGCTGCACGAGACGGCGTTGCCGGTCATGCTGATGCCGGCCGCGTTGAACCCGGCGCTAAAGCCCAGCCCGGCGACGGCCACCCCAAGGAACTCAGGTTCATCCCCGGCTTGCACTCTCAGGATGACCAAATCTTCCTCGGCTTCGGAAGGGAGATCGTTGGTGTGAGCCACCAGGGTGGCACCGTTGATGGTGGCCTGGCCCCGGGCAGCGAAATCGGTACACCCCTTGGCCAAGGTGGAGAAATCGGCGTGCCACGCTGCTGGCTCCCATAGTTCCTCACAGATCGCCAGGAAGGCTTCTTCAAAGGGCAGCTCGGCCGCTTCGGCAATGCCCTCCAGTTCCTCCACAAACTGTGGGTAAACGGCGCGGCTGTGAGCGAGACAAAGGCGGCCCTTGAGCAGCATGTCCTTCCACTCCACGCCTGGGGGCAGATGCGCGCGCAACCGTGGGATTATGCGCTGCAAGCGGGGCTTCATCTTTTCGCCAATTTGCTGGCCCACCTCGCGGTGTGTGCCACTAACCTTGATTACGGGAATAGGCTTTGCTGACATCTTATCACCTCCGCGTTGCGTGTTGCGTGTTTTCTTCTTCAGGATGGGCTCCGCAGAGTAGGAGGCCTCTCCGCAGAGTAGGAGGTCTCTCCAGAGACCGATAGTGCTAGCCAGAGACCAACTCTCGCTCAGCTTGCTGCATGATCTCTGCCAGTTCTCGCTCCTGATCCTCTGTCAGTGGTGAGACTTCATGCTCAGCCAACAGCCACTCCGCATTCGCTATTCGCTACTCGCTACTCGCTATTCGCTTTTCCCCCCCAACGCCTGCCCTGAGCCCCGTCGAAGGGTTCGCTATTCGCTACTCGCTACTCGCTATTCGCAAGGGGGGGCGTCGTTCCGCCAGGTGTGTGTAAAGCACCTCCCCTGCCCGCAGGTAACGCACGGTGTGCCGCTGATCCAGGAAGTTGCGCGAGCCGGGCATCGCCCAGCACCGCGGCGATGACCTCCACCGCCAGCGCGTCCTGATCCGCGACGAAGCCCCAACCGCCGACGTAGGCGGCAATCTCGTTGTCGCAGACCATATTCGCTATTCGCTATTCGCTATTCGCTCCTGCCGCCATCTCGCCGATGCCGGAGAGCTCGTCTGCCCCCGCCAGGGCGGGGATGACGGCGGCGAGGGGACCCCGCTCTAGCCGCTCTGTATATCCAGTCGCTATTCGCTATTCGCTATTCGCTCGTGTGGGCGTTGGTGGACAGCCCGTAGACGTTGACGGGCAGGCCATAGCGGTGGCCGATCTGCACCGTCGCCGCCGAGGCCAACCCCAGCTCCACGCCGCCCCACACAGAGACCCCCGTTCTGGGCTCCATCGTGGCCAGCCGTCCGCAATAGACCACAGGCAGCCCCGGCCGCACCAACTGCGTCAGTACCACTCCGCTATTCGCTATTCGCTATTCGCTCGCGTTCTGCTGAGCCAGCGCCCCGGCCAGCGACATCGGCGCGGTGGCTCCGGCGGTGAGGCACGGCAGTGGTCCCAGCGGCACTCCCCACCGAGCGCTCTCCATCATTCGCTATTCGCTACTCGCTACTCGCTATTCGCTCATTGCCTCCGCCACGTCGTCGGGGAAGGTCAGCGGGCTGACAGGGGAAATGCCCAGCGTGAGTACCTCGGCGGGCGGGCCGACGACGGCGGCCAACCGGGCGAGATAGCGCACCTCGGCGGCGGTC
>Ga0194111_10001216_pt1 | contig 31728 bp, 27 predicted proteins | sample TA2KigC300mmetaG_FD_146194 | JGI IMG/M metagenome (GOLD analysis project Ga0194111, IMG submission 146194) | Freshwater microbial communities from Lake Tanganyika, Tanzania - TA2015033 Kigoma Deep Cast 300m | ecosystem: Environmental > Aquatic > Freshwater > Lake | place: Tanzania: Lake... | reverse complement strand
GCGGTTCCCCCACCCTCCCCTCAAACTCCCCTCCCCACCCCCTGTAGCGGGCCGGGAAAGGCGGGGCTTTCCGCCCCGACTTCCCCGCGGCCTAAAAACGATACGGGATTGGGGGAGGGACTTTGGATATTTGGATAGCAATATTTCTATTAATAGGGAGAATAATTGTATGGACCATATTATCCTATTAATAATCGCATATTTTGCACTTTTTTATATTCAAAAGAAGACAGTTAACCATGAGGCGGTTCTTAACTTGATTAAGGAATATCGGTTGCCTGAAATGCATAAGGCTGTAAAAAATTTATACGATTTTTCAAGGAAGAAACAATCATTGGAGTTACTTCAGCCATATGATTTAAAAATAGCATTTAAAAATAATATCGAAATGTATGAGATACAAGAAAATGCAATAAATAATAATAGACGGTTGGTTTCACAATATTATGATTACTTAGCCATAATTTCTGAAAATTGGATGGTTCCTAAGAAGTTTATTAGTAGGCTTTTTTCTATAAAGGATTTAGAAATAATACCTAATATTATAATCCCCATGGAATGGGGCTTAAGAGAGATTGTCGAAGATAAAATTATTGCCAACATCAATGAATATATCAATATTTCTCCAACTTCTAAATTGAAGATGGAATTTTTTAATAATATGAAGAGATACATGGATGATAAGTTGCCCTTCCATTGTGTATATTATTGTTTTAAATTAAAAATTTATGTCAATAAAATTTTTAATTTAGGCTAAGGATGGAAATGATGAAAGCTCAGACAATAACCGAGAAGATACTGGCCGCGCATTGCGGCAAGGATTATGTGGAGCCCGGGGAGTTGATCCTGGCCAGGGTGGACATCGCCCTGGGCAACGACATCACTGCGCCCCTGGCCATCAAGGAGTTTAAGGAGTCCGGGGCCAAGCAGGTGTTCGACCGGGAGCGGGTGGTGTTGGTGGCGGACCATTTCGCGCCCAACAAGGACATCGCGTCGGCCATCCAGTGCAAGATTCTGCGCGATTTCGCCAGAGAGCAGAATCTCACGCACTTCTACGACGGCGGCGACATGGGGGTGGAGCATGCCCTGCTGCCCGAAAAGGGCATCGTCGGCCCCGGCGACGTCATCATCGGCGCGGACAGCCACACCTGCACCTACGGCGCGCTGGGGGCCTTCGCCACCGGCGTGGGCTCCACCGACCTGGCCGCGGTCATGGTCACCGGCGAGTGCTGGTTCAAGGCGCCGGAGTCCATCCGCTTCGTCTATAACGGCGTCTGCCCGCCGTGGGTGACGGGCAAGGATCTGATCCTGCACACCATCGGCGACATCGGCGTGGACGGGGCGCGGTACATGGCCATGGAGTTCACCGGGCCGGCGCTGAAAGGTCTGGACATGGCGGGTCGGCTCTCCATGGCCAACATGGCGGTGGAGGCCGGGGCCAAAAACGGCATCATGGCGCCGGACGAGACCACCATATCCTATGTCCAGGGGCGGACGCTCAGGCCCTATACGCTATACGAGAGCGACCCCGGCGCCGAATACGCCTTCGAAAAAATTTACGATGTGAGTAACCTGGAGCCCCAGATCGCCTTCCCGCCCCTGCCCGAAAACGTGCGGCCCCTGTCCCAGGTGGGGGAGGTGCCCATCGACCAGGCGGTCATCGGCTCCTGCACCAACGGCCGCCTCGAGGACCTGCGCCAGGCGGCCGGGGTGCTCCGGGGCCGCAAGGTGGCCAGAGGCGTGCGCCTCATCGTCATCCCGGCCACGCCCCTGGTCTATTCCCAGGCCATGGAGGAGGGCCTGCTGAAGATCTTCCTGGAGGCCGGCGGCATCGTCAGCCCGCCCACCTGCGGCCCCTGCCTGGGCGGCCACATGGGGATTTTGGCCCCCGGCGAAGTGGCCATCGCCACCACCAACCGCAACTTCGTGGGCCGCATGGGGCATCCCCAGTCCTTCGTCTACCTGGCCAACCCCGCGGTGACCGCGGCCTCCGCGGTGGCCGGCCGCATCTGCGGGCCGCAGGCGCTGTGAGAAGTTAAAGAAATTGAGGGAGGGGGCAAAAAACCGAGGCCCCCCCCTTCCCTCAAACTCCCTCCCCCAACCCTTATTTAGTGTTCATCCGGAAAGTCGTTTTGTTCCCTCCCCCTTGATGGGGGAGGGTTAGGTGGGGGTGAAATAAGTTAGCAATACAGACTAGTTGCCCTGTTGATCCCCCTCCCCCCAACCCCCTCCCACCAGGGGAGGGGGAGTTTCCGGATGATAACTATTTAGGGTGGCGCAAGGTTTTCCACTCGTTCCCAAGCTCCTGCTTGGGAACGCACTTGCACGCCAAGCTCCGCTTGGCGCCTTGACGGTTTTAACTGAAGATACACCGGAGCAGAGGAGCAAAGCAGAGCTTTGCGGGCAATCCGGTTCCCAAGCAGGAGCTTGGGAACCAGCGTGGGTCACCGCGGCCTCGGCGGCGGCCGGGCGCATCGCACACCCTGAGAAGGTGTGAACCGCCCCCCTGCCTGAGGGACCCGCCGTGGTCGGCATAACACTCAAGGTGGGGAAGCCGGGAAAGGAGTGCAACGAATTGTTCTCCAAACCCAAAGGAGGTCGGGCATGAAAAAGTGGATCGCAGCGGTATTGGGACTGGCTCTTTTGTCTTCTCTGACCGTGAACGCCGAAGCCCAGGGGAACTATCCCGCCGTTCCCGGCAAAGTCACCTTTTACAACGAAACGCCCAGGTCCATCTCCCTGACCATAGTGGGCCAGGTGCAACATATGAGGATTGTGGAAGGCAAGCGGCTGGCCCAGGCATACAATCCCAAGGCCCCCACCGAAGTGAAATTCTGGTATACCGACGACCGGCACAAACGCGAAATCGGCCGGCTGTCGGTTTTTAACGGCGATGTATACGTGTTCACGCCCACCGGCATCAGGACCGTCATCACCGTCCCGAGGCCCGGCCGGCCGGCCCACGAACCGGACTTCAACAACCCGTCCGCGGTCATCGCCGATCTGGAGAGGATGAAGAAAGAGGGGGAAGCGAAGAATGCCCGGTTGGTGGTGGTCAAATGCAATTACGCCATCAAAACCATCACCAATTTCATGCGGCTCAATCCGGGGGGAGACCCGAGCATCCTCAGGCAGCGCTGGCAGGAAGCTTACAATGAGTATAAGAAGATGAGATAGTGAATCCGGTCTGGAGCATCCTGGTGCGCACCGCGCACCAGGAAAAAGTTCTAAATTTTGAGATATGTCTTGGCGTTGGGCAGGTTTAAAACCCGCTCCCGTCGCTTCTGATTCTCAGATGCGTCTCGCCTGCACCACCCTCTCAATGCGCCCATAGTCGCGGATGGTGGAAATTTCATCATAAGACCCGACTCCCCGGAGCATTTCCCGCACCGGCCCGGCCTGTCCGGCGCCCACCTCCAGGACCAGCCGGCCTCCGGGTGCCAGGAATTCCGGGGCCTGGCGGATCAGGGGCCGGATCAGGTCCAGGCCGTCGGGGCCGCCCTTCAGGGCCCGGGCCGGTTCAAAATCCCGGATCTCCCGGGGCAACTGCTCCCATTCGCGGTCCGGCACATAGGGGAGATTGGCGACCATGATGGCGGTGCGCGGCCCCGGCCGGAGTGCGGTCAACAGATTTCCCCGTATCAGGTGGATCCGGTCCTCCAGTCCGTGGCGCCGGATATTCGTTCGGGCCACCCCGAGGGCCTCGGCCGACACGTCGATCCCCACCCAGCGGAACTGCGGCAATTCTTTGGCCAACGCCGCCACCACCGCGCCGGAGCCCACGCCTATTTCCATCCCCATCAAAACACCCCCATCCTGCGATGGAGAGAAGGAGGTTGACGAAGAGGGCAGGGGCCGGGGGCTCGGGCTCTCCGGCCGGTGGCCATTACCGCCTCCCTCCCGCACGGAAAAACCTTCCCCCGGCTCCGCCAGGGCGGGGGGAGGAAGGGGAGGGGAGGGGGCCAGCGGCCGGGCCTTGCGGGCCACATCTCCGGACATCCTTTTCCCCGCCTCCACCGCCGCGTCCACGAGGAATTCCGTTTCCGGGCGGGGGATAAGGGTGGCGGGCGTGACCAGAAAATCCAGGGAATAGAATTCCTTGTGGCCGGTGAGGTAGGCCACCGGCGCGCCCGCGGCCCGGCGGCGCACCAGGTCCCGGAAGCGGCTCCGCTCCGCCTCGCTCAGGGGCTGGTCGTGGCGGAGGTAAAGGTCCAGGCGGGTGAGGCCCAGGGTATGGGCCAGAAGCACTTCGGCCGAAGCCCGGGGTTCGGACGCACCTTTGGCCCGGAAATAGTCGGTGGTCCAGATGAGGATCTTGAGAATGGTCCAGTTTTCCGGCGGCGTGGCGTTCATTTAGGCGTGGCCCAGGGCCTGGGTGCGGGCGTGGGCCGCCAGGGCGTTCAGCAGTTCTTCCAGGTCGCCGTCCAACACGGCCTCCAGGCGATAGAGGGTGAGACCGATGCGGTGGTCGGTGACGCGCCCCTGGGGGAAATTGTAGGTGCGGATGCGTTCGCTGCGGTCGCCGCTGCCCACCTGGCTCCGGCGCTCCTGGGCCATCTTGGACTGCTGCTCCTGCTGCTTGAGATCGAAAAGCCGGGCCCGGAGCACCTTCAGGGCCTTGGCCTTGTTCTTGTGCTGCGATTTCTCGTCCTGGCAGGAGACCACCAGGCCGGTGGGCAGGTGCGTCACCCGCACCGCGGAATCCGTGGTGTTGACGGACTGGCCCCCCGGCCCCGAGGAGCGGAACACGTCGATGCGCAGCTCCTCCGGGTGAATCTGCACGTCCACCTCTTCGGCTTCCGGAAGCACGGCCACGGTGACCGCGGAGGTGTGGATGCGGCCCTGGGATTCGGTGACGGGCACCCTTTGGACCCGGTGGGTGCCGCTCTCGTATTTGAGGCGGCTGTACACCCGGTCGCCGGACACCAGGGCGATGATTTCCTTGACGCCCCCCAGGCCGGTGGCGGAATGGCTCAGGACCTCCACCTTCCAGCCCCGCCGTTCGGCCAGGCGGCTGTACATGCGGTACAAATCCCCGGCGAACAGGGCCGCCTCCTCCCCGCCGGTGCCGGCCCGGATCTCCAAAAGCACATTCTTGTCGTCGTTGGGGTCCGTGGGAAGCAGGAGTAAACGGAGCTCGTCGTCCAGGGCCGCCAGCTCCTCTTTGAGACGCTGCACCTCTTCCCGGGCCAACTCCCGCATTTCCTCGTCGGCTTCGTCTCGGAGCAGGGCCTGGCTGTCCGCCAGTTCCTGCTCCAGTTGGCGGAAGCGGCGGAAGGCCTGCACCAGGGGCGTCAGGTCCCGGTGTTCTTTCCGGAGCTTCTGGTACTCGTCCTGGCGGCGCAGGACCTCGGGGTCGGCCAGGCGCTCCTCCAACTGGCGGTATTGCTCCTCGATAATCTCTAACCTTTGATGATACATGACCTGGAGGAAACTGAGCCCCAGACCTCGCCGGGAGAAAAGAGCCTGCCGGGCGAAACCGGGCGCATCTTCAAGATCTTTTTTTTATTATAGAAAAAATTCCGCCGGCAGGCAACCGGGCAAGAACAGGGGAGGGGGTGGGGGGCCTGGGCCCGGCAAACTTTTCCGCGCCGCTCAGGCCAGGGTGAGGCGATTGCGCCCCTGCCTCTTGCTCTCATAAAGAAGGCCGTCGGCCCGTTGGACGAGGGCGCTACCCAGCTTCTCCTGAGGCGCCCACCGGCGGGACGCCGGTGCCACCAACGTCTTTCCCGGCCCTGGGGTCCATCCGGAACCCGGAACCCAAAACCCAAAACCTCACCCTGGCACCTGGCACCTGACACCTGGCACCTGACACCTGGCACCTGGCACCTGGCACCTGCCCCCCACAGACTTTCCAGGCAGGCAGCAGCCTCTGCGGGAAAGAATTGCCGGACAATCCTGCCCACCTGCTTCCTCTTTTTCCGGGCTGCTTGAGCTTGCTGTTGAAATTCCTTGAAAAATATTCAAAGGAGCGATTGGCACGGGGCTTGCTCAAGGGAAGGGCGAGACAATTCCCCCTGAAAGGAACCGCCATGCAGGCGTTCGGTCCCGGGCCGCCCCTGCCGTCCAGTGCCGGCCTGAATTCCGGCCGGGGCCGGGCTATCCCCGGCCAGGATAATTTCCAGGCCCATCTGCAGGGTCGGCTGTTGACTTCTCTGGGTTCACCGCAGGGCGACGGCACGGCCGGGGCGGTTTCGTCCGAGGCTTCTGCCCTCCGGGGGGCCAAGGGGGCGCCCGCTGCCGGCCGGCCGCTCCCCCCGGAGCAATATGCGGAAATCCTCTCCTGTCTCATGCTCCTGGGGGTGCCGCCGGAGCAGGCCCGGAGGTGGCTGGGGTCCGCTGCCGGAGCCGGAGCCCCTGGGGGCGGGGCCGAGACCCGGCCGCTGCCGGCTCTCCTGCAGGATTTTCTGAACCTGATCGAGCAAGCGCCGGGACAGACCCTGAAGATTCCCCCTTCCCGGCGTCCTGAGGTGGCGGCCCTGCTGTTGGCGGCCGGATTGTCCAGGAATCAGGTGGAGCGACTCCTGAGCTCTCCCACGGTCCAGGAGCAGGGGCTCACGGTCCAGACGGTGAAGGCGGCCTGGAGCAGAAGCGGCGGCAACCCGGCGGCCCTGGGCGGGAAGTCGGACGTCCAGGCGCCTGCTGCGGTTTCGGACCCCGGTCTGGCGGCCCTCACCAGCCACCCGGCCTATCGCCGGTGCTGGGACCGGCTGGCGGTTCCCCAGGCGTCCCTGCAAGACCTGCGAGGGGCTCTCCAGGGTCTGGGATTGTCTCCCCAGGCCCTGGCGGGGCTGGAGGAACAGGCCCAGAACGGACCCATTCCCCTCAGCCACATTGTCAAGCTGCTGCGGCAAGCGGATTCCGCCGGTCCGTCTCCGGCTTCGGCCGGGGTCCCCCCGGAGACTGCCGGAAATCTCGGCCAGAGCCCTCCCGACGCCCCAGGGGTGGACGCCTGGCTGAAGCTGCTGGCCGCCGCCGGCCTGCCGCCGCCGGTGGCGCAGACGCTACTGGGCCGGACGGGCTCTGGTCAGGGGGAGGATCTGAAGGCCCGCCTGGCGGCGTTGGAGCCGCCTGCCGCCCCGCCTCCGGCCCTGGAGGCCCCCAAACCTCTCTATCTCACGCCGGACCTGCGCCTGCGGGCGGGTTTTCCCCAGGGCGAGGGCAACGGCTGGGCCCGCCGTTTCTTGAAGGGGGGGGAGCAGGGCGAGCCCTCCAAGCCGGGACCGGGGGCGCAAACCGGCGGGATGTCTGCCCCCGCTCCGGAGACGGCCTCTTTCCTGCCGCCCACGGCCGCCCTGGCCCCAAGCCCGGCGGCAGCCACCCCCCTGCCGGCGGGGGGGCCGCAAGGGGACGGCTGGTCGGCCGGTCCGGCGCCACCGCCGTACCTGACCGCCGAGGTCCGGGAAGGCCTGTGGTCCCAGATCCAGGCCGGGGTGGTGCACAACCTGCGCCCCGGAGAAAACCAGGTGAGTCTTAATCTGAACCCTCCGGAACTGGGCAGCCTGCAGTTGACCCTCAACCTCAAGGGCCGGTTTGTGGAGGTGGTGGCCGTCGCCGCCCGGCCGGAAGTGGCCCAACTGGCCGCCGCCGAAGTGCATCAGCTGGTCCAGGCCCTGAATCAGCAGGGCCTTATCCTCAGCCAGTTCCAGGTGCAGGTCCAGGAGGCCCCGGGCCGCACCACGGTGCTGTCCGCATCGGGCCACCGGGACCAGGGCCGGCGCGAAGCCGCGTCCGACGACCGAGGCCCGTCCTCCTCCCGCCGCCGGGCCGGGAAGGTGGATTTTTTTGTGTGAGCAGAGGGCGGTCAGCAGCAGGAAGTGGGAGTTGAGCAAGGGGAAATTCATCATGGGCCTTCGGTTCAGCGGGTTCCCAGAAAACAGTCCCCCTCCCCCTGACCCCCTCCCACCGGGGGAGGGGGAAGATGAGGAACGCGCTGGAAAAATAAGAACCCAGAACCCAGAACTCAGAACCCAAAACCCAAAACCTAAAACCTGATGACCTCTTAAAAAGTCCATTCACCCCCTCACCCCAGCCCTCTCCCCCAAGGGGGAGAGGGGGTTAATGAGGCAAATCAATCAGTTATCAATGGCAGCGAGAGCCACCTTTTGGAGATAGTACGGCCATTTTTACTTTTTACGATTCCATCAAACCTAAAACCTAAAACCTAAAACCTCCGGAGATACGGCCATGCCCACCACACCCACCGTCAACAATCTGCCCTCCACCCTGACCGCGGGGGGCGCCCTGTCGTCCTCCTCCGGGAGCGGGGCGAACTCGGCGGCAAGCGCCGGCGATGCGTCGCTGGCGGGCGCCGCCTCCAAGACCATGGGCAAGGAGGATTTCTTGAAGCTGCTGGTCACCCAGCTCCGCTTCCAGGATCCCATGGCGCCCCAGGACCCCAAGGATTTCGTCGCCCAGCTCTCACAATTCAGCGCCCTGGAGCAGCAGATCAACACCAACGCCAACCTCAAGGCTATGGGCATCCTCCTGCAATCGGTGAAGAACGGCAACGCCATGTCCCAGGGTTTGGCCATGCTGGGGAAGACGGTGACCGGGGTGGGCAACTCCATCACCATGTCCGGCGGCAAGTCCACGCCCGCCACCTACCAGCTCCCCCAGGAGGCCCAGGAGGTGACGGTGACCATTTACGACGGCGGCGGCAAGGCCGTGCGGACCCTGAACCTGGGCCGGCAGGCCGCCGGGACCCGCCCCATCACCTGGGACGGCAAGAACAACCAGGGCGTCCCCCTGCCGGACGGGGCCTACACCTACACGGTGAACGCCAAGACCGCCAAGGGGCAGGCCGTCAGTGTGACCAGCCAGTTCACCGGCACGGTCCAGGAGGTCTACATGGACGCCAAGGGGGTGTGGGTCAAGGTGGACGGCCGGCCCATCCTGATCGACAACATCGTTGCCATCAACCAGGGGTAGGTCTCGTTTCCGGAGCTGTCCCAGGAATGAGTATGCAAAAAGCCTCACTTGTGCCTGAGGGATGCCCATGAACAACACCATTCCTCCGAAGATGGAAGAAATCTTCACCAGGACCTGGAGCATGGCCACCGCCGCTCCTCTGGTGGGAGAGCAGGATTATCTACCCCTGAAGGTGGATGACCTGACCTGCGATGTCAGCCTGGGTTTTGACCTCTTCATGAGGATCAGGATGGCTGGAGGCAACGAGGCCGAGATGGTCATCGTTTGTCCCCGGGAAACGCCGCTTCCGGCCGAATTAAAGAAAAAAATAGAGCAGGCCGGCATCAGCCTGGTCTATTTCCACCGCCGTGACCTGACCCAGGTGTTAAGTTATCTGAATGATCGGCTGGGGGAGGTGTTGCAGGAGGATTCTTTGACTCCGGTCCAAAAAGCCCAGACGGTGGCCAGGGTAACAGTCCTCTGGGTGAGACATTTTTTTACCGATGCTTCGATGCAGCAAGAGGCCTACCAACGCATCGGTTTCCAATACGTGGACCACTTATTTGGGTTTTTATGCCGGGATTCCTTCCATCGCGCCGCTCTGACGGATCTGTATCAACACGAACCCAACATTTATGCCCATTGTCTAAATTGCAGTTTGCTGTCCATGGCCTTTGCCCAATACCTGGGGTGGCCGGAAAATAAAATCAAGGACTTGGGAGGGGGGGCTCTGCTGCATGACATCGGCCTCACCCGGGTACCGCAAGAAATCCTGAGCAAGATGGACATGTTGTCCGACGAGGAATGGGCCCTGATCACGAGACACCCTAGCACTGGCTATGGCATCCTGAAAAACTTTGCTTCAGAGACCCTCGGAGTCCTGTCCATTGTCTTGCAGCACCATGAGAATTGTGACGGTTCAGGATATCCCGAGGGTCTCAAACTGACTCAAATTCATCCTATGGCCAGGGTCATGCGGATTGTGGACAGTTTCGAGGCCATGATCTCACAACGCCATTGGCGCGCCGCTTTTAATCCGGCGCATGCCCTCCAGATCATGACCAGGGAATGTAAGGAAAGCAACATCTTTGACAAAAAGCTGCTGATCAGCTTCATCAAGTTTCTCTCCAGTTGACAGGAAAGGGGATGTGGGGTGCAAACAAGCGAAGGCTATCATGGGTAGGAGGTGCGGGTGAGGTGTTATCCGGTGCCTGAGGGGGATGGCAACAAGAATCAAGATAATCCAACCTTAACCAAAAAGGGACGAACAGGCCGCTTCGCCCCTTCGTCCCGGCATGAGGGGTAGATCATGTCCATTTCCAGCGCCATGTACACCGGCTTGAGCGGGCTCTCATCCAACGGCGAAGCCATGGCCGTGGTGGGGGACAACATCGCCAACCTCAACACCACGGGCTTCAAGTACAGCGCCGTGCATTTCGAGGACCTGATGGCCCAGATGATCTCCACCGGCTCGGGGCCGGGCCAGGTGGGACGGGGCGCCCAGATCTCCGAGATTTCCACCTGCTGGAAGCAGGGGGCCCTGGAGACCAGCGCCGACGACGTGGACGTGGCCATCACCGGCACCGGCTTCCTCATCGTCAAAGACAGCATGACCCAGGGGATTTATTACACTCGGGACGGCAATTTCCACCTGGACAAAAACGGCTATCTCATCAACGCCCACGGCTACCGGGTGCAGGGCAAGGTCATCAACCAGGCCACCCGCACCCCCATGGGCGTGGACACGGACATCGTCATCACCCAGAACTTCGCCGCGCCGCAGCCCACCAGTATCGTGGATATGGTCATGAACCTGGACTCCAACACCTTGGCCGGGGGGAACTATATCAGTTCCCTGGCCGTCTATGACTCCCAGGGCAACACCCACACCCTGCAGCTCACCTACACCAAGGACCCGGGCACGGCGGAGGTCTCCCAGGTGACCTGCGGCGCGGACGTGGCCGGCAGCCTCAACAGCACCTATTGGAACCTGTCCAGCCCCACCACCAACTTCTACGTCTGGTATAACGTGGGGGGCGCGGGCGTGGACCCGGCCATCGCCGGTCGCACCGGCATCCAGGTGAACATCGCCGCGGGGGCCACCGCCGACCAGGTGGCGGCCGCCACCCAGGCGGTCCTGGACGCCAGGGCTGACTTTGCCTGCACCGCCGCGGGCCCGGTGCTCACCATCACCAACGAGACCAGCGGCGTGGCGGCGGCCCCCACCGACGGCACCACCGGCTGGGGGGCGGGGAGTTTCACGGAAATCACCCCCGGCGTAAACCCGCTGCCCAACACCTGGATTCCCACGGCCACCCTGGACGGCATGGCGGTGATCATGACCAATCCCGACGGCACGCCGGCCTCCAATATCGTCTTCGACAACAACGGCACCATGACCTCCCTGGGGCAGTACCATCTGGACCTGACGGCCTTCAATATCGGCGACCCCACCACGGGGGTAACCACCCTCAACCTGAAGAACACCGGGGGCGGCAGCACCACCCAGTACGCCGCCTCGTCGGTGACCAACTACGCCTCCCAGGACGGCTACGGCCCCGGCTTTCTGCAGCGACTCTCCATCAACAACGAGGGCATCATCACCGGGCACTACTCCAACGGCCAGGTCATTCCTCACTACCAGCTCACCCTGGCTCGCTTCAACGCTCCGGGCAAACTGTATCGGGAGGGCAGCAACCTCTACACCGAAACCCAGGACTCGGGCGTGGCCCTCACCGGCGCGCCGGGCACCAACGGTCTGGGAAAGATCAACAGCAACGCCCTGGAGCAGTCCAATGTGGACCTGGGCAACGAATTCGTGCACATGATCCTCTACCAGCGGGCCTTCCAGGCCAACTCCCGCATCATCACCACGGCAGACAGTATGCTGGAGGAAGTTTTGTCCCTGAAGCGTTAGGGAATGGGCCGGGAGCCTGGGGGAGGGCGCCGGGGCCGCCGGGGCCCCCTTGGCGAGGCTCACAGGCAGGCCCAGGCCTCTGAAATCATTATCCGTTTCACGCGCCGCCAACGTTAATGTAGGGGCGGTTGGCGCACCGCCCCCAGGTTATTATCCGATTGCGAGGTTCGTTGCGGACAATGTGAAAACGGTATAACTGGAAGGTATTGCGGGACTTTGCTTGGATAAGTTGTCTCGCAGGGTGCGTCTTGGGCACTATGGCCGGGGATGGGCGGCGGGCCGAGGCCGCCACATTTTCTTTTGCCTGAAAGCTGCAAGGCGACCTTTGATAACTGCTAGGAAAAGGTCCTTATTCCCCTCTCCCCCGATGGGGGAGAGGGCTGCTATGAAAAGTTCCTTATTCCCCTCTCCCCCGATGGGGGAGAGGGCCGGGGTGAGGGGGAGAACTTTTTATGCTTTGCGGGTGAGCCCCAGGCTCATGAGTAACTGTCTTCAGATAAAAAAGTATCCGAGCTTCTTGCAAAACTTACGGACAGCATTACGATTTCCGAAAAATCATGGTGCGCGGTGCGCACCCTACAGAATCCTCCGATGTTCTGGTCCCCGCGTAGGGTGCGCACCGCGCACCATGAAAGAGGTTGGCATCCTGCAGAGCGTTTTCAAAACCGCCGCCCTTTCCTAAGACAAAAGGAGAATTTTGCAAGACCCTCCGTTAAGCCAGTGCTGCCCGGCACTATTTTGCCTACAAGGCGTCTCTGACCAGGACATTGTCTTCCAGCTTTGATATTTCGGCCCTGAGAGAAAAGGAGGCGCAGATCAAAAAGGCCTCCGGACATGCAACAGCCTTCGTCTCAGGCTCCCTCCCCATGGATGGGGGAGGGCTGGGGTGGGGGTGGCTAAATTATCAGTGATGACAAGGAGGCGCCTCATTCGCCCCCCTCCCCGCACCCCCTCCCACCGTGGGGCTTATCATTACCCACAAGTCGCCCAGGGTGCGCACCGCGCCCCGTACAAAAAAAACGCCGTGAAGGGCAGGTGATAGGGCGGCCCGCGTCCGCCGGCCCCGGCGTGCGCGGCATGCCCTAGGACCAATGCCCGAAGCAGGAGCTTCGGGCGCATTGCGTTCCCAAGCAGGAGCTTGGGAACGAGAGGTTTGCTGCTCCTCATCCCTTCCCCCACACTTGTGGGTAATGCTCAGCACCGTGGGGAGGGGGCTGAAAAGCAACTGCAAAATCCCTGCCGGACAGCATTGCCGTTAAGCTTATCTAGGCCGCCCGTCCACCGCGGGTCCGTGCGGGCCGGAAGCCTCCCCCTCCGGTCTCGTCATCCCTTTGGAGAGGACCCCAGGCTCATGAGGGCTGTCAGGGCTTATCTTTGCCGGGCTCCGGTCCCAGGGCGGCCAGTTTTTCTTTGAGGTAAGGCACCAGGGCGGGAGTGGGGGGCCGCTCCAACAGTTTCCTCCAGTACCTGGCCGCTTCCTTGTTGTTGCCCGCCTTTTCGTAAAGCCAGGCCACCCGCCGCAGCAGTTCGCCCTGTTGCGGGCCGGTTCCCTTTTCCAGGGGCGGGGCCAGCGCCGTGGCCGCCCGGTGGAAGTCCCCCAGAGCCTCATAGCAATAGCTCAGGCTCTCGGCGATGAGCAGATCCAAACCCTGGCGCTCCGATTCGTCCAGGGTGCGGAGCAGGTCTTCATAAGCTTTGGCCGCCTGGTCGTATTTTTTCTGCTGGTAGAGGAGGTGAGCCCGAAAGAGGGCTGCTTCCTTAGCGGGAGGGGTGTTGGGATAGTCCGCCAGAACCCGTTCCAGAGCCTTGAGCGCCTCTTCCACCTGGTCGGCTTGGCTCAGCAGGGGGCGCACTTGGGCCAGGGCCGCCCGGGCCTGGTCCTTGCGGCGGTTCTGAAGAAAGGTGGTGAGACTGAGGACCAGCACCAGGAGGGCCAGCCCTCCTATCCCCAGGAGCGCCAGTTTGCGATTCTGTTTCACCACTTCCCAAAGGCGGGTGAAAAATCCCACCACTTCGTCCTGGGGCAACACGGAGCGTCGCTTGGTGACCCTGGGCATGAAGGATTCCTCTGTACTAAAAAGTTTGCTATGGTTGATGGGGCCAAAGGAGGTAGGCCCCCGATCTTCCCCTGAGCCATCACCTGCGCCGCAACCCTTCCAGCAGCTTCCGGCTGCGGGGGCCGTGGGCCGTGAAGGTAAGGTCCCGCTCCTCCTCACCGGCGACGGCCAGGCGCACCCACAGGACGTCCATGGGGAGCAGGGCGGCGGCCCGTTCGGCCCATTCCACCGCGGTGACGTGCGGCCCCTCCAGATATTCCTCCAGGTCCGGGAGCAGGTCCTGGGGCAGGTCTTCCAGGCGGTACAGGTCCAGGTGCACCAGGGTCAGTCGGCCCGGATAGACGTTGGCCAGGACGAAGCTGGGGCTGGAGACCGCGGCCTCTTCAGGCACCTCCAGGCCCTGGGCCAGACCCTGGACGAATTCGGTCTTGCCGCTGCCCAATGGTCCTTCCAGGGCGATGACGTCTCCGGAAGCCAGGTTTGCCGCCAGGGCGGCGCCCAGGGCCCGGGTGGCGGCGGGGCTCCGGGTCCTCAGGGCGAGGCGGTCCGGCCTCACGGGAGGTGGGCCAGGGCCCGGATCAGGTCAATCTTTCCCACGATGCCCACCAGTTTTCCCTCGGCCATCACCGGCAGGCTGTGCACCCGGCGCTCCGCCATCAGGTCGGCAATCTCCGGGACCGGCGTCTCCGGTGCAATGGTCAGGGGGTCCCGGGTCATGACGTCCCCCACCGTGGTCCCCAACATCTTCTCCAGGCGGCGCTGGAAGCCGCTGGGGGTTTCCAGATAAATATGCAAATCCAGGATATTGAGGGCCGGGGGCAATTCCAGGTCCCGGCAGCGCTGCACCAGGTCCGACTGGGTGACGATGCCCACCAGATTGCCGTCCCCGTCCACCACCGGCACGCCGCCGATGCGTCTGGTTTCCAGCAGGGCGGCCAGGTCCTCCACGGAGGCCCGGGGGCCGATGGTGATGACCTCGGTGGTCATAATATCACGCGCTGTGAGCATATCTCGTCCTCGATGGGCGGAAAGCGTTCCTCGACAAAGGCGGCCAGGGCTTCGGGGTACGCGGCCAGCAGGTCGCCTGCGGCCAGGCCCTGGCGGCCGACGGTTTTGGCCAGGTAATCGGCGGTGAGGCCGTGCAGATAAACTCCCAGCCGGGCGGCGTCCCAGGCGTTCAATTTTTGGGCCAGAAAGCCGCCGATGAGGCCGGTGAGGACATCGCCGGAGCCGCCCGAAGCCAGGATGGGGTTGCCGGTGGGATTGAGGCTGACCACCCCCTCGGGCGAGGCCACCACCGTCTGGGCGCCCTTGAGCGCCACCACCGCCCGGGTGGCGGCGGCCAGCTCCCGGGCGGTCTCCAGGCGCCGGGCCTGGATCTCCCGGGTGGAGGCGCCTGTCAGGCGGGCCATCTCGCCGGGATGGGGGGTGATGAGTCGGGGGCCCGGCGCCTGGGCCAGCAGGTCCAGGCGGCCCGCCAGGGCGTTGACGCCGTCCGCGTCGATGACCAGGGGCTGGGGCAGGGTGCGCACCAGCTCCCGCACCAGTTCCTGGGTTTCCGGATGCGTGCCCAACCCCGGCCCCAGGGCCAGGGCCGTTTTGCCCTCCATGAAGCGGGCCAGGGGCTCCAGGGCGGCCAGGCCCAGGGCCCGTTCGCCGGGAATTTCGGGGAGGGGCAGGGTCATGGCCTCAGTGAGCTTCACTTCCAGAATATCGTTCAGGCTTTCCGCCACCGCCGCGGTGACCAGTCCCGCCCCGGCCCGCAACGCGCCCTGGGCGGTGAGGGCCGCGGCCCCGGTCTTGCCCGCCGAACCCGCCGCCACCACGAGGTGGCCGAAGGTGCCCTTGTGGCTCTCCCGGGGGCGGGGAGGGAGGAGCAGGAGCATCTCCTCGGGGTCGGCCAGCTCCGCCGGGATTTCCCGGGAGAAGGCGGGCGGGATGCCGATGTCCACCCGCCAGAGCCGGCCTACGTAATCCCGGCCCGGCGGGAGGGCCTGGCCGAGCTTGGGCCAGCCGTAGGTCACCGTGACGTCGGCAAATATGGCCTCGTCCAGGGGCTGCCCGGTGTCGGCGCACAGGCCCGAGGGGATGTCCACCGCCAGGACCTGGACGTCCAGGCCGTTGACCATGTCGATGACGGTGCGGTAGAGGCCGTGCACGGCGGCGTTGAGTCCTGTGCCCAGCAGGGCGTCCACCACCAGGCCGGCCGACGCCAGGTCCCGATAAAGGCGGTTGAGGTGATTTTCGCTGGTAACCTCCACCACCTCCACGCCCAGCTTCAGGGCGATTTCCAGGTTGACCCGGGCGTCGCCCCGCACCGTTTCCTTTTCGGCCAGCAAAAAGACCGTCACCCCCAGGCCGTCGTTGGTCAGATAGCGGGCCACCACCAGGCCGTCGCCGCCGTTGTTGCCCCGGCCGGCCAGGACCGCCACCGGCCCCTCCAGGGCAGGGTATTCCCGCCGCAGGACCTGGTAAGTGGTGCGGCCGGCGTTCTCCATGAGGACCAGGGAGGGAACCCCCAGCTCTTCAATGGTCCGGCGGTCCAACTCCCGCATCTGCGCGGCGGTGACGAGTTTCATGGGTGTTCCATTCCTGAGGATATCCTGGAGATCGGTGGCGGGGGAGGGGGCCAGGAGAGTCGGCCTTGTTTCTCGTTCCCAAGCTCCTGCTTGGGAACGTAAATTTCCCCCCAAGCTCTGCTTGGGGACCTCATCGCCCCCGCTGGCTGCCTACACCTTATGCTGTGGCACCCCTGCCAAGCGGCGCGCGGGAACCGGAGAAAGGGTTGTATTCCCCCGGCCCTCCCCCCGGAAACCGTCTTCAATGAAAAGGCGGCCCCGGAGGCCGCTTGGGGTTGCGTCCGCCCACCGTCTTACCAGAAGTGGACGGTGATCCCGGCCACCACCTTGTGGGTGGTCCAATCGAAGACCGCGGTGCCCCGGCGCTCCTGGAAGGTGCCCAGGGGTCGGATCTTGGAGTGTTCCAGTTCCACTTCCCATTGATGGCTGAATTTGTATTCCATGAAGACGGAGAGGTTCTTCCTCAGCATGTAGCGCACCCCGCCCACGGCCGAGAGGGCGAAGTTTTTGGCGGCGTCCACATCCCCCCAGAGGATGACCAGCGCCGGGCCGATGCCCACGTATGGCTGCAGGCGGCCGAAGGGCACCTCCTGATCTTTGAGGAAGCCGTAGCGGGCCAGAAAATGCAGGGCCAGAGTGAGGGTGGCGAAATCTTCCTGGGGGATGACGGCCCGGGTCTGCCCCAGCACCGGTCGGCTCAGGGTCACAGTCTGGTGGCGGATGTCATTGCGGGTGAAATCTCCCGCCAGCTCAAGGCCCAGGTATGGGAACTGATGAAAAAAATAGCCCGCCTTGAGCCCCCCCACCACCCCGGCGGTGTAGCCCAGGTTGGAGGTGTGGACGTCATAAGGCAGGGTGGCGATGGGGTCCACGCGTCCCCGGAGGGGCTGCCAGGCATTGGCCTCCACGAAGGAAGCGCCCATGAAGCCCCCGAAGAAGAATCCCCCCGGTCCCTTCACTTCCCAGCTCATCTTGTCCTGATTGGCGGGCCGGTTGACCCACATGATATACCCGGCGGTGAGACCCAGAACGCCCCCGGCCAGGCTGTAAGCCAGGGTGGTGGCGTTTCTGGGCGACATCGCCTGAGCCGGCGGCGGCCCGGGCAGCAGCAGACAGAGGGCCACGACACAGGCGGTCAGCGGCACATACCATTTTCTCTGCATGGCGATTTCCCCCTTTTCCCCCGGACGAGGCGAGACCCGGCTTGCGGGCAGACCCGGGGTGGCATTATTGTAGGGAGTGGATGAAGCGACTGTCAAGGCAAAATAGTGTGTGGGGGAAGGGCGGGCCGCGGCGCCGGCCGTCTCCGCCCGCCGGTTTCGCCTCAGTCTCATATTGACTACCAGGGATGCGGCTGATAAAGTTTATCTTTGCAGATAACTGACTTTTTTCGGAGAAATTGTCCCCTTCATGGTGGTCATCATCGACTATGACGCCGGCAATCTTACCAGCGTGGAGCGCTCCCTGAGAGCGCTGGGGGAGGCGCCGCTGGTGACCCCGGAGGCGGAAACGGTGCTGCGGGCCTCCCGGGTGGTCTTCCCCGGGGTGGGGGCCGCGGGTGCGGCTATGGCGACCCTGAAGTCCCGGGGGCTGGACGAAGCCCTGCAAGGCGTCTTTGCCCGGGGCATCCCCATCCTGGGCATCTGTCTGGGGGCCCAGATCATCCTGGAAGCCAGCGAAGAGAACGACGCGCCCTGTCTGGGACTGCTGCCCGGGCGGACCCGGGCCCTGCCCCGCCGGGCGGGCCTGAAGATCCCGCACATGGGCTGGAACCGGGTGCGCTTCCTGCGGGAGCATCCCGTCTTCCGGGGGTTGCCGGAGGGGGCCGAATTCTATTTCGTGCACAGTTACTTTCCGGATCCGGCCGACCCGGCCCTGGTGTTGGGCGCCACCCACCACGGCGTGGATTTTCCCAGCGCCGTGGGTGGGCGCAACTTGGTGGCCACCCAGTTCCACCCCGAGAAGAGCGGTCGCTTCGGCCTGCAAATCCTGAAGAATTTTCTGGCCTGGGACGGCGCCGGTGCTCAGTAAACGCCTCATCATCTGCCTGGACGTGCGGGACGGCCGCACCACCAAAGGCATCAGGTTCCTGGACAACGTGGACGTGGGCGACCCCGTGGCCATGGCCCGGCAGTACTACGAAGAGGGCTGCGACGAGCTGGTCTTCTACGACATCACCGCCTCCAGCGACCGGCGGGACATCATGATCGACGTGGTGCGCCGGGTGGCCGCGCAGATCTTCATCCCCTTTTCCGTGGGGGGCGGCATCCGCACCCTGGACGACATGCGGGCCGTGCTCCTGGCCGGGGCCGAAAAGGTGAGCGTCAACAGCGCCGCAGTGAAAAACCCAAAGATCATCGCCGCCGGGGCCCGGGACTTCGGCAGCCAGTGCATCGTCCTGGGCATGGACGTCAAACAGGTGGAGGCCGGCGCCGCCATCCCTTCGGGCTATGAGGTGGTCATCAACGGCGGCCGCACCCCCATGGGCCTCGATGCCCTGTGGTGGGCTCAAGAGGGCGAACGCCTGGGGGCGGGGGAAATCTGTCTCAACTCCATCGACGCGGACGGCACCCAGACGGGCTATGAACTCACTCTCACCCGCATCATCTCTCAGGCCGTCTCCATCCCGGTGATCGCCTCGGGAGGGGCGGGGACGCCCGAGCACCTGGCCCAGGTGCTCACCGCCGGCCAGGCCGACGCCGCCCTCATCGCCAGCATGGTGCACTACGGCGCCTATTCCATCAAAGATATCAAGGACTACCTGCATCAGCGGGGCATCCCGGTGCGCTTGGTCTGGTAAACGCGCCGCACCGGAAGTCGAGGGGTCATGGATCACCAGGGAGAGGCTGACTACCAGGAATATTCCACCGGGTTTGAGGAGGATTATCCGAAAATCCTGGAGCCGGAAGTGGAGGAGCCCGGCGACGAGGAGTCGGGACTGCCCGTCCCCTCGGAGTTGGACCCGCTGCAGCGCTACATCCGGGAAGCCAACCGCTACGCCCTCCTCACCCCGGCCCAGGAGCTGGAACTCACCACCCGCTATGCCGAAACGCAAGACCGGGAGGTGGCGTACCAGCTCATCACCAGCAATCTCCGGCTGGTCATCAAGATCGCCCTGGAGTTCCAGAAATACTGGATGAAGAACGTCATGGACCTCATCCAGGAGGGCAACATCGGGCTCATGCAGGCCATCCGCAAGTTCGACCCGTACCGGGGCATCAAGCTGTCCTATTACGCCTCGTTCTGGATCAAGGCCTACATCCTCAAATTCATCATGGACAACTGGAAGCTGGTGAAGATCGGCACCACCCAGTCCCAGCGCAAGCTTTTCTATAACCTCAAGCGGGAGAAGGAAAAATTGCGGGCTCTGGGCTACGAGCCCGGCCCCAAGCTGCTGTCCGATGTGCTCCAGGTGCGGGAAGAAGAAGTGGTGGAAATGGAGCAGCGCCTGGGGGGCTGGGAGCTGTCCCTGGACGCGCCCCTGAAGGAGGGCTCCGAAGAGTACCACAAGAACTTCCTGCCCGCCGAGGACCCTCAGGTGGAGGAAATCCTGGCGGATACGGAGATGAAGGAACTGTTTCGCCGGAAATTGGCGGAATTTCGCCGGGAGCTCAACGACAAGGAAACGGACATCCTGGACTCCCGGCTGCTGGCGGAAAAGCCCCTCACCCTCCAGGAGATCGGCGCCCGCCATGGCGTTTCCCGGGAGCGGGTGCGCCAGATTGAAGACCGACTCATCAAGAAGCTGCGCTTCTATTTGCAAAGCGAAATCCCCGACTGGGAGGACTTCCGCACCTCGGTGGGCGGCTAATCCGGGGAGAACGGCCGCCGCCGGGCGGTGACGCCACCATGCCCGCAATCCTCGCCTCTCTGCTTCCAGGCCTGCCGCGTCGGCGGGGTCTGACCGGTCTTTTGCTGCCGGTGGCGCTGACTCTTGCCCTGCTGCTCAACGGGGCCGGATGCGCCTCCTTGTTGGGGGCGGCGAGGTCCCAGGAGCCGGCCTCCAGCCCCGAGGAGCTCGACCCGCCCCAAGGCCAGGCATACTACCATTATCTTAAGGCCCAACAGCACCTGTTGCATGACGACCTGGAGGCCGCCGCCAGGGAATACGAAGAGGCGGTGAAGTTAGACCCGAACTCTTCCCAACTGGAACTGGAGTTGGCCGCCGTTTACCAGCGCCAGGGGGACCTCACCAAGGCTTTGGCCCACGTGGAGAAGGCCCTCAAGCTCGATCCCAAGAACCAGGACGCCCACTTTCTTCTGGCCGGCTTGCAGGTGGGGCTCAACAAACTGAAGGAGGCCATTGCCGAGTACGAGCACATTCTGGTGCTGGATGCCGAGAATCTGGAGGCCCGCCTCTTTCTGGCCGCGCTCTACGCCCAACAGAAACGCTTCCCCAAGGCCGTGCGCACCATCCAGGAGGTGCTGGCCCGGAAGCCCCAACATCTGGTGGCACACTACTACCTGGGACGCTTCTATCTGGAAATGAACCAGGTGGATCGGGCCAAGCAGAGCTTCAACCGGGTTCTGTCCATGGACCCGCAGTTCATCCCCGCCATCTTCGAACTGGCCGGCGCCTATGAGCGGGAAAAACAATACTCCCGGGCCCTGAATCTTTATCGGCGGGTCATCAAACTGCAACCCCAGAATTCCCGGGCCTGGGCCAATCTGGGCCGCATCCACCTCTTTCTCAGGCATTATAGCGAGGCCGGCCGGATTTTCCGAAGGGTCAAGGCGCTGGAGAAGAACGACGCCCAGGCTTTCATCCAGATCGGCGCCATTTATCTGGAGCAGAAGTACTTCCAGGAGGCTATCCAGGAATTCCGCAGGGCCTTAGACAATCCCCGGTTTCAGGACCAGGTCCGCTATTATATCGGCCTGGCCCTGGAGGAAAAGGGGGACCTGGAGGCCGCCGTCCGGGAATACCAGTCCGTGGGGCGGGGGACGGACTTCTACGTGCCGGCGCGCCTGCGCCTGGCCTACCTCTGCTTTCAGCTGGAGAAAAAGGAGCTGGCCCGACGCCACCTGGACGATCTTAAAACCTACGCCCCCGACCGGGAGGAGGTCTATCTCACCATCTCCTACCTGTACGAAGAGGAGGGCCTGTGGCACCGCTCATTGGCCGTCCTCCAGGAGGGGGTGGACAAACTGCCCAAATCCGCCGAGCTCTTCTCCCGGCTGGCTTCGGTCTACGAAAAGCAGAAAAATCAGGAAGGGGCTGTCCGCTATATCAAGAAGGCCTTGGAACTGGAGCCGGACAATCCCGACTTTCTCAACTTCCTGGGCTATATTTACGCCGACGCCGGCATCAACCTGGACGAGGCCGAGCAGCTTATCAAGGCCGCCCTCCGGGCCAAACCGGAAAGCGGACACATCATCGACAGCCTGGGCTGGGTCTATTACAAAAAGGGTCGGTACGACAAGGCGGTGGAGGAGTTGGAGCGGGCCTACCGCATCCTTTCCCACGACGCCACGGTGGCGGAGCACCTGGCCGACGCCTACGTTAAGGTCAACCGCTTGCGGGAGGCCCTGAAGCTCTATCGCCGGGCCATGACCCTGGAGAGTCCGGAAACCCTGCGTCTCCGGCAAAAAATCCGGGAATTGGAAATCCGCCTTAGGGAACAGAGCCTATGAATCTCCTGGCTGCCCTCCTCTCTCTGACGCTGCTGGCGCTGGCCGGCTGCCGGACCCTGCCGCCGCCCGTCACACCGGCCCTGGATTCCCCGGAGGCGGTCCTTACGCGCCTCAAGGCCCGGCAGCTAGACGTCAAGACCTTTGAAGCCAAGGGCCGTCTCACCCTCATGGCGCCCCAGCGGAACGTCTCCGGCACCGGTCTGCTCAAAGCGAGCTTTCCCTCCTCGCTGCGAGTCGATCTGTTGGACCTGCTGGGCCGGGCCGCCCTCCTCTTCTTCAGCGACGGCCGGGAGGTCCAGGTCCTCTTTCCCCGGGACGGGAAGCTCCTGCAGGGGGACGCCACCCCGGCCAACCTGGCGGCTTTTCTGCCTCCGGGGGTGACCCTGCCCCAGGTGCTGCGGCTGCTCACCGGGAGCCTGCCCTTCAGTCAGGACGCCGCCGGCCGGATGCGCCGGGAGACGGACGCCTACGTGCTGGAATGGCTCAACCCCGACGGCTCCCTGAAGGAGCGCCTCTGGGTCTCTGTCCAGGAGGGGACGCCGGTGAAGCTGGAATGGTACGAGACGGACGGCCGCCTCCGCTTCACCGCGGAGTTGGGGGATTTCGGCCCCCTGGGTCCGGCGCAGCCCCGGACCATCACCGTCCGCACCACCCAGCCGGCGGTGGAGCTGCGCCTGACCCTGCGGGAAATGCACCGCAACGTCCCGGTGACGGAGGCCGACCTGGCCCTGCCCCGGCTGCCGGGCGTGGTGACGGTGCCGTTGGGGCGTTAAGGGGTGGGGGGAGAGGGTGTGGGTTTTCCCTGGTTCCCAAGCTCCCGCTTGGGAACCGGCTTGCCCGCCAAGCTCTGCTTGGCTGAAGGATCGCTCTGCATCCGGCTATGCCTCGGGCCGTAAGATCCCCAAGGAGGAGCCTGGGAACGAGAGGGGGATGGCGCCCTGGCCCCCTCAAACACATAAGATTTTTCCAATCATCCCATGAAATTCCTCGTCGATGCACCCCTGGGAGGGCTGGCCAAGTGGCTGCGCTTCTGCGGCTTCGACGTGGAGGTGAAGAGCTTGTCGGGGACGCGGCCGGAGCGGCTGCCGCCTGCTGCGCCCGGAAGGCATATCCTGACGGGGCAGGCCTCCCTGGCCCGCCGGGGGCGGCCGGACATCCTCCTGGTGGCCGGGGCCGCGCCGGAGGCCCAACTCCGGGAGGTCTGCCGGCGTCTGGGACTGGACCGGCGGGATTTTACCCCCCTTAGCCGCTGCGTCCGCTGCAACCGCGAGTTGGCCGAGCTGCCCCGGGACCAGGCCTGGGGCCGGGTGCCGGAGCATGTCTTCCTGCGCCAGACGGCCTTTTACGAATGCCCGGCCTGCCGTCGGGTATTCTGGCCCGGCAGCCATGCGGCCAAGATCTCCGCCCACCTGAACCGGGCCTGCGGCGACCCGGGGGAGCCTGTCCCTCATCCGGGTCCGGAAGGAGAACAGCATGAGCCGTGAATCGGGCGAAAGGGGTGGCGGCGCCGGGGCCGCGCTGAAATATGCCCGCATCATTTTCCTGAACACCGGCCGGCGTCTGCTCATCCTGGGCCGCCGGCTGGTGCTCCGGTGGCAGCGCCGGAGGCTGACGCGGGCTTGCGGGAGACTGGGGTTCCAGGTGCTCGACTCTCTGGAGACCGGAGAGGTCAATCCCCTGCTCACCGAGGCGGTGAAGGACACCCTGAACCAGGCCAGGGACCTCAAGGCGCTTCTGGACCGGCAAACGCAGGCCATTGCAGCCATCCGGGCCCGCATGGCCCAGGCGTGGGAGTAAGCCCCGCCATGGGCCCCAACCGAGAGGCCCGCCCGCCGGCAGGTCGGCTGAAGCGCCTCGTCACCGGCGCCACCGCCGCGCAATGCCGGGACACCGGTCTGGCCGCGGTCCTGATCCTGCTCCTGGTGGTCTATTTCGGCGACCGACCCGACCTGGTGCTGCCCGCCATCATCCTGCTGGTGCTGGCCATGGCCTGGCCGCCCGCCTTCCGACCCCTGGCCGGCCTCTGGTTCGGTCTGTCCCATGTCCTGGGCACTGTGGTCTCCAAGGTCATCCTGTCCGCGCTTTTTTTCGCCTTGGTAACCCCCATCGGCCTCCTCCGACGCCTTCTGGGGGCCGACCCCTTGCAACTCAAACGCTGGAAGCAGGGCCGGGAATCGGTCTTCATGGTGCGGAGCGAACCCATCGCCCCCCAGGACCTGGAGCGGCCGTATTGACTTGAACTGATATGAAAAGTTGTGCCGTAGGGTGCGTCTTACGCACCATTGCCGGGGGCCGGCGGCGGGCAGGGACGCTGGGGGAGGTTTGTGCAGGCCAGACGCCTGCGCCACAGGAGCCGCGTTAACCCGGCCCTTCCCCCGGCACGACAAGGAGATTCTGCATGGATTTGTTAAAGGACCTCTGGGGCTTCATGAGGGTGCGCAAAAAGTACTGGCTGCTGCCCATCATCCTCACCCTCCTGCTCTTCGGCGGTCTCATCATCTTCACCAGCGGCACGGCCATCGCCCCCTTTATTTACACCATTTTCTAACGAGGCCCCCATGCCCGCAGCCATCCTGGGACTGTCCGCCTACTACCACGACAGCGGCGCGGCGCTGCTGCTGGACGGTCAGATTTTGGCCGCGGCCCAGGAGGAGCGCTTCACCCGCAGGAAGCACGACCATTCCTTCCCCCACCACGCCGCCGCCTACGTGCTGCGGGAGGCCGGGCTGGAGCTGGGCGACCTGGCCGCAGTGGCCTTCTACGACAAACCCTACCTGCACTTCGAGCGGCTCCTGGAAACCTATCACAGCCTGGCCCCCCGGGGGCTGCGCAGCTTCCTGTCGGCCATGCCCGTGTGGATCAAGGAAAAGCTCATGATGCGCAGCCTCCTCAAAGAGGAGCTGGCCCGTCTGGGCCCCGGGGAGCCCCGCCTGCTTTTTCCCGAACACCACCTGTCCCACGCGGCCAGCGCCTTTTACCCGTCGCCCTTCCAGGAGGCGGCCATCCTCACCATCGACGGCGTGGGCGAATGGTCCACCGCCACCATCGGCCACGGCCGGGGCAAAGACATCGCCATCCTGCGGGAGCTCCACTTCCCCCACTCCCTGGGCTTGCTCTATTCCACCTTCACCTACTTCCTGGGCTTCAAGGTCAACAGCGGCGAATACAAGCTCATGGGCCTGGCCCCTTACGGCGACCCGGAGGCCGAGCAGACCAGAAAGTGGCGGGAGCTCATTCTGGACGTACTGGTGGACCTGCGGGACGACGGCTCACTCCTCCTCAATCTGGATTATTTCGACTTCGCCACCGGCCTCACCATGTGCCGGGACGAGGTCTGGGAGCGCCTTTTCGGGATGCCCCGGCGGGAGCCGGAGACGGACTTCCACCAGGGCCACATGAATCTGGCCCTGGCCATCCAGCAGGTGACGGAGGAGGTGGTGCTCAGGCAGGCGCAGACGGCCCGGGAGCTCACCGGCAGCGACTATCTGGTGATGGCCGGCGGGGTTTCTCTCAACTGCGTGGCCAACGGCAAGCTGCTGCGGAAGGGCATCTTCAAGGACTTGTGGATTCAGCCCGCGGCGGGGGACGCGGGCGGCGCCCTGGGCGCGGCCCTGGCCGCCTGGCACATCGGCGAGGGCCGGGAACGACAGGTCGACGGCAGCGGCGACGCCATGCAGGGGTCCTACCTGGGACCGGAATTCAGCGCCGCGGATATCCGCAAACTGGCCCGCCGGCATCAGGCTCCGTACCGCCACTTTGCCGATTTTGACGCCCTGTGCGCCGAAGTGGCGGGGCTGCTGGACCAGGGCCAGGTGGTGGGCTGGTTCCAGGGCCGCATGGAGTGGGGCCCCCGGGCCCTGGGCAACCGCTCCATCCTGGGCGACCCCCGCAACCCGGAGATGCAGAAGCGCCTCAACCTGAAAATCAAGTACCGGGAAGGCTTCCGTCCCTTCGCGCCGTCGGTGCTGGCCGAAGAGACCAGCCGCTACTTCGAGCTCGACGTCCCCTCCCCCTACATGCTGCTGGTGGCTCCGGTGCAGGAGTCCCACCGCCTGCCCCTTCCCGACGGCTATCGGGACCTGCCTCTGTTCCAGCGCCTCTACGTGCTGCGCTCCCACATCCCCGCGGTGACTCACGTGGACTTCTCCGCCCGCATCCAGACCGTGCATCGGAACACCAACGAACGCTACTGGCGCCTCCTGCGCACCTTTGCCGACCAGACCGGCTGCGGCCTGGTGGTGAACACCAGCTTCAACGTGCGGGGCGAGCCCATCGTCTGCACCCCCGAAGACGCCTACCGCTGCTTCATGCGCACGGAAATGGACTACCTGGTCCTGGGCGACTTCCTCTTCGACAAACAGGACCAGCCCGCCTTCGCCGACACCCAGGACTGGCGCCGGGATTACCAGCTCGATTGAGGAAGTGGGGAAAGGGGGGCAAAGGGCATTGGCGCTAACTTAAGAAAAAACCAGTTTACATCATAACATACCGATTTTACTTAAAATCCCCCTAAATCCCCCTTTTCCAAAGGGGGACTTCGGGTCACCGACTGCTCATTCCCCCCTTTGGCAAAGGGGGGTAAGGGGGGATTTATCTTGACTGTTCAACAGGTTACCCTTGGCATACCCAATGCTTGCTTAAGTTAGCGCCAATGGGGAGGGGGCCGGGGGTCTTGAGCCCCCTGCCCACTCCGCCCTTACCCCCTTCCCCGTCCCTCCGCCGGTCTTGGCTTAATCCTGATGCGGCCAGGGTTCGTCGTGCTTGCCGGTGACGAAGGTGCAGAAGCGGTCCCACTCCACCTCCCGGTGGCTGATGGGGCATTTGAGCTTCATCTTGCGCTCGCCCACCTCGATGACCAGCCAGTCGCCGCCCCGGGGGCCGCCGTCGATGGTGATCTTCTGGCCCACCTTGAGGGGATAGGGCCGGAAAATGAGGACTTCATAGTCCGTCGCCTCGGGGGCGGCCGTGCCGAAACCGCAGGTTTTTTCCTTGGTCATGGCTGTGCTTCCTGGGAAACGTCCGTAGGGCGCGTCTCACGCGCCGCTGTTGCCATGCAAAACTTTGCTCCGAAAAGTTTTTTGTAGGGTGCGCACTGCGCACCGTAAGGATGCTTAACTTTTCATAATTTATGGGTGAGCCCAAGGCTCATGAGTAACTGCTCTGAAAAGTCAGTCAGCTTCTCTTTGCGCCCTTTGCGCCTTTGCGAGAAACTATATTCACGCAAAGCCGGCAAGATCGGCAAGGATTTTAATGTGTTATGGGTGGGCCAGCGGCCCATGGGGGACTGTCTTGAAAGTTTCTGCAGGACACCCGCCCCCGGGTGTCCAGGCACAGCTCATAGGGCGGCCCGCGGCCGCCGACTCCGGCGTGCACGGCGCGCCCTGTGACTGAACAGGCTACGCCGTCCCGCACTCCTCCGGGCTGCCCTGCAATTTCTCCAGGGCGTGGGGCAAGGCGGGCAGGATGGCCGCCAGATTCTCCCGGGCGCCCCTGGGGCTGCCCGGCAGGTTGACGATGAGGGTGGCCCCCCGGATCACCGCCACCCCCCGGGAGAGCATGGCGTGGGGCGTCTTGGCCAGGCTTGCGGCCCGCATGGCCTCGGGCAGGCCCGGCACCAGGCGGTGGGCCACGGCCAGGGTGGCCTCGGGGGTGAGGTCGCGGGGGGTCAGGCCGGTGCCGCCGGTGGTGAGGATTAAATCCAGGCGCTCCACGTCGCTCCAGGCCGTCAGGGTGTTGACGATGTCCTCCCAGACGTCGGGCACCACCCCCGTGTGGGTGACCTGAAAGCCATGCTGCTCCAGCAGCCGGGTCAACTCCGGCCCGCTGGCGTCGCGGCGCTCCCCCGCCGCGCCCTTGTCACTGACCGTGAGAATCCCCGCCCGGAACACTCAACACCTCGATGACGTCGCCCGGAGCCACCCTGCCGCCGGTGAGCACCCGGCCGAAAATCCCCTCCCGGGGCATGATGCAGTCCCCTACCAGGTCCCGGATGGCGCAGCCCTGGTGGCAGGCCTTGCCGATCTGGGTGACTTCCAGAAGGACATCGTTCCCAATCTTCAGCCGCGTGCCGATGGGCAGGCTGTCCAGTTTCAGCCCAAAGGTGGTGATGTTTTCGGCAAAATCGCCGGGCTTGACCTCTGCCCCCGCGGCCCGCATTTTGTCGATGGACTCCAGGGCCAGGAGGCTCACCTGGCGCTTGCCGCCCTCGGCATGGGCGTCGCCTGCCACGCCGCGGTCCACCACGAGTTCCACGGCCGGGACGTTTTCCTTGACCACGCCCTTCCGGTCGCTTATGGAAACGGCATGCACGACGCCGCGGCGGTTGAGGGGATCCTGGGACATATTTGGGACATATTGTAGATGACGGCGGGCGGAGCCCGTCCTACTTTGCAGCAGTTACAGGGCGGCCCCTGGCCGCCGTCGGCGTGCACGGCACGCCCTATGAACTCGCCGCTTACGGCGGGATGCGCGGCGCTTTCCCGCCCTACATTTCTACATTTCTTTCCCGCCCTACGGGTCTACGGGTCTATCGGCCGAACAGGCTGGAAGCCTGTGCCGCCATGTTTTATCCGGGGGTGGGAGGATCACAGGCGAGAGGCCCTCAGCCACGGGAGCTTCCCCCGGTCTGGTCAGGCATCCCCCACCAGCAACCAAAACCTGAAACCTGACACCTGACACCTGACACCTGACACCTGACACCTGACACCTGATTTTCCCGCTCTCCCGGCTCTCCCCCTATGCCTTATCTCACTCCTTCTCCCGGGCCGCCCGGGCTTCGGCGATGATCTTCTCCGCCAGGTGGGGCGGCACTTCCTCGTAATGGGAAAACTCCATGTCGAAGACGCCCCGGCCGCCGGTCTTGGAGATGAGGTCCGGGGCGTACATGAGCACCTCGCTCATGGGCACCTGGGCGGTGATCTCCTGGAGCCTGCCCTTGGGCTCCATGCCCAGCACCCGGCCCCGCCGGCCGTTCAGGTCGCCGATGATGTCCCCCATGTTCTCTTCGGGAACCAGCACGGTGAGTTTCATGATGGGTTCGAGCAAGGTGGGGTTGGCCTGTTGGACGCCCTTTTTGAAGCCCATGGAGCCGGCGATTTTGAAGGCCATGTCCGAGGAGTCCACTTCGTGGAAGGAGCCGTCGTACAGCTTGACCCGGAAGTCCACCGTGGGGAAGCCGGCCAGGATGCCCTCCTGCATGGCCTCGACGATGCCCTTTTCCACGGAGGGGATGTACTGTTTGGGGATGACGCCGCCCACGATCTTGTCCACGAACTCGAAGCCCGCGCCCCGGGGCAGGGGCTCCAGTTCCAGCCAGGTGTCGCCGTACTGGCCCCGGCCGCCGGACTGGCGCTTGTACTTGCCCTGGACTTTGGTGGCGCCCTTGATGGTCTCCCGGTAGGGCACCTTGGGCTGTTTTAAATTGACTTCCACCCCGAACTTGCGCTTCAGCTTCTCGGCGGTGGCTTCGATGTGCACCGCACCCACGCCGGAAAGCAGGATCTCCTTGGTCTCGGCGTTGCGGGTGAGTTTGAGAGAGGGGTCTTCTTCGATGAGTTTCTGGAAGGAGGAGTAAACCTTGTCTTCATCGCCCCGGCTTTTGGGCTCCACCGCCAGGGTGATCATGGTGCGGGCCGTGCCCGGTGCGGGCAGGACCGCCGGTGCGGTCTCCATGGCCAGGGTGTCGCCCGTCACCGTTTCCTTGAGCTTGGCCACCGCGGCGATGGCGCCGGGCCCCGCCTCGCTCACCGCCTTCTGGCCTTTGCCTTCCAGGAGGAAGAGCTGGCCGTAGCGCTCCGGCGCCGAGCGGGTGGCGTTGAACACGGTGCTGTCGGAAGTCATCACGCCCGAGAAGACCCGGAAGATGGACAGTCGTCCGGCGTAGGGGTCGGCCACGGTTTTGAACACCTGGGCCGCCAAGGGACCGTCGGGGTCCGCGGTGAGAACCACCTCCGCGCCGGTGGCGGGGTGTTTGCCGACGATGACGCCCCGGTCCTCGGGCGCAGGCAGGAACAGGTTGATGGCGTCCAGAAGCAGGGAGCTGCCCAGGTTCCCCAGGGCGGCGCCGAACAGCACGGGGACGATTTTGCCGGCCAGGGCGCCGAGGCGCAGGCCCCGGAAAATCTCCTCCGGGGTGAGGTCCCCTTCCTCCAGGAACTTCTCGATGAGTTCGTCGTCGCTTTCCGCGGCGAAGTTGAGGAGGTCGTTTCTCAGACTCTCCCCTTCGTCCTTGAGGTCATCGGGAACGGGACCCGCTTCCATCTTGCCGCCCGCGCCCGCGCGGTAGGCTTTCAGGGCCACCAGGTCCACCACGCCTTTGAAGGCCGCCTCCTGGCCCAGGGGCAGCTGCAGCAAGACCGGCTGGGCCTCCAAGACCTTTTTGAGGCTGTCCAGCACCGCCTGGTAATCGGCCCGCTCCCGGTCCATCTTGTTGATGAAGACCAGCCGGGGGAGGCCGTAATGGGAGGCGGTTTGCCACACCTTTTCGGTGCCCACCTTGACGCCGTCCACCGCGTCGATGACCACCACGGCCCCGTCCATGACATGCAGCACGGCCCGGGTGTCGGCCAGGAAGTTGTCGTCCCCCGGCGTGTCCGCCAGAAACAGGGTGTGCTTCTTCCAGGTGCAATGGTGGAAGGCGCTGGAAATGGTGATCTTGCGCTTCAGTTCTTCCGCTTCAAAATCCAGCACCGAGCTGCCGTCGTCCACCTTGCCCAACCGGGAGGTGGCCCCGGCCGTGAACAACAGGGCCTCGGCCAGGGAGGTCTTGCCGCAACCGCTGTGGCCGATGAAGGCCAGGTTGCGGATGTGTGCAGTTTTGCCGGCCATGCAGTTCTCCTTCCTTTCCCGTGCCTGAGCCGCCGGCGACCGCGGCCCGACCGTAACCCCTTTTAATTATCAGAACTCCCGCCATTTCTCAACCAGGTTTTCCCTGAAAGGGGCGGTCCGCCGCGGTCAGAGCGACGGAAAAGATCCGGGCAGCCGGTCCCCGCCCTTCCCGGGCGCCATTGAAGGAGCCCGGCGGCCAAAGACAGGCTTCCCCTCGGTGAGGGAAATTTCTGAGGATGAGAGGGCGGGCCGGACGGAGCCGTTTGCCGCGGCCGGCAGGGTGGATGGGTCTCCCAAGACAACCCCCATCAGGCCACAGACAACATCCCGACTCCACGGGTCCCCTGATTCTTCGGAGAGAACCCGCGTGGTTGAAAAATAAGGCATGCCGCTGACTTGCCTTGAGGCATCCTGCTATGAAAAGTTTGTCGGCATTGGGCGTTATGTGTTCTATTATCAAGGCCTTGAGGCTGGCACGGAGGCCCGCCCCACCCAACTTTTCATGCTTTGCGGGTGAGCCCCAGGCTCATGAGCAACTGCTATGAAAATTTCCTTATCCCCCTCTCCCCTGGTGGGGGAGAGGGCCGGGGTGAGGGGGAGAACTTTTCATGCTTTGCGAGTGAGCCTCAGGCCCATGAGTAACTGCTATGAAAAGTTCCTTATCCCCCTCTCCCCCGATGGGGGCATAAGCGCTAACTTAAGGATCAGTGTTCAACTGACAATTTCTTTAAAATATCTATTTGTAACAGCCTCTTGCGTGGAGGCTCCCTTAAATCCAGAGAGATTTGATGCCAATTTTTCCAAC
>Ga0194111_10001213_pt1 | contig 31750 bp, 33 predicted proteins | sample TA2KigC300mmetaG_FD_146194 | JGI IMG/M metagenome (GOLD analysis project Ga0194111, IMG submission 146194) | Freshwater microbial communities from Lake Tanganyika, Tanzania - TA2015033 Kigoma Deep Cast 300m | ecosystem: Environmental > Aquatic > Freshwater > Lake | place: Tanzania: Lake... | reverse complement strand
GGGCCAATTCCTGGCCCTCCAAACGGCGGAAATAGCGAGCATAGGGCGCAAAGTAATCGGCAATATCCGGAAAAATAACCTCCTTGGACATGGAGCTAACATACTATAATATCCTTTAATAAGCAAGATAATCTGTCGGAGTAGTATTAAATCAGTTAAAGATTTTGCCACCCCCTCCCTAACCCTCCCCCCTCAAGGGGGAGGGGATTTTCAGGGATAGCCAGTCAATTAGGTATTTCGCAGAGGTCTCAACTTGGTATACGAAAGTCCCTATTTTTTCGCCATGCGCCGCGTAGTAAAATCTGCTTTGCCAAGCCAGCCCCACCCTACATAAAACCCAGGCGGAGAAAGTTGGCCATGAACCGGCGGAATTCCCGGCCCATGGCCTCCTCCTGGGCCACAGCCTCGGCAATGAGGGCCTGGGGGTCCACGCCGGTGCCACTCAAGGCCCAGGCTGCGTCCGCGGCCAGCCATTGGGCCACGTCCGGCGCGGCGGCATGGTTGTCGTACTGGAGTCCCACCACCCGGGGGTTATGGGCCAGTCCCAGAGCTTCCACCGGGGCCGCGGCCGAGCGGGCCAGAATGACCACTTCCGGCGGCAATGGCGGCAATACCCCCTGGCCGTGCCATTTAAACAGGGGAAAGAGGGGGGGCAGGCCCTGAAAGGCAGGGTGGACCAGGCCTTCCGGGGTCAGTTCCCCGGTGATGAAACCCACCGACTTTTGGGGTAACGGTCCCACCCGGCAGCCCAGGACATGAGCCAGAAGCTGGTGCCCCAGACAAAACCCCAGATAAGGCCGGCCCGAATCGATGACCCCCCGGATGAGGGCCTTCAGGGGGATAAGATAGGGGAACTCTTCTTCTTCGTCCACGTTGGGGGAGCCGCCCAAGACGATCATGCCGCCAAAATTTGCTGATTCCGGCGCGGGTTGGCGCCAGGCCTCCCAAATCCGGTAACTCACCCGGGCCTCCGCCAGAGCCGCCTTGAGGTGCCCACCGGGACCTTCCCACTCCATGTGCTGCACGATTAACCAGGGTTGGTGCACCATAAAGCTTGTCTCTCCTCAAAGGATAAAACCCCCCGCATGAAAGATTATAGCTTTTGGTCCTAAACTAGGGGTAGACTTTATGTTCAGGATTCGGCTGCGCTGGACTAAGCGAAGTTGGCGCCCAGTAGCCGCGCATTGCGTCGGGCACGGTTAGGCGGGCACGGAGGCCCGCCCCCACCGATTATTGGAAAGCGCGGGTCGGCTCCCTTTACGCAGGCTTCAACCTGTGCCACCATTTTTAAAAAATTTTCAAGGCAGTCGTTCATGAGCCGTTGGCTCACCCGGCGGCCAGGTGCGTCCCCAAGCACAGCTTGGGAAGGAGAAGTAAACCGTAAACCGAAACCCAAAAACTGAAAACTGAAAACTATTGTATGCACCTGACGGAAATCAACGGTCTGCCCTGCTACCGCAGTTCCCGGTTGGGGCAATTCCCGGAGGTGGCCCACGGATTCTTCACCCGCCAGGGCGGAGAAAGCCAGGGGCCTTATGAGAGTCTGAACCTCAGCTTCACCGTGGGAGACGTTCCGGGCCGGGTGGCCGCCAACCGGCGGCGGGTGGAAGAAGCCCTGGGGCTGGAGGGCCTGGCCAGCGCCCTGCAGGTGCACGGCCGGAGGGAGGCGGTGATCGCCCACCCTCAGGCCAACCTGGAAAATGAGGTCCCTGAAGTGGACATTCTCATTTCCCGCCGGCCCCGGCTAGGGCTGCTCATCAAGCAAGCGGATTGCCAGGCGGTGATGTTTTATGACCCCCGGCGCCGGGTGGTGGCCAACGTCCATTGCGGCTGGCGGGGCAACGTGCAGAATATTCTGGGAGAGGCGGTCCAGGCTCTCCGGGCGCGCTGCCGCTGCCGGCCTGAAGACCTCTTTGCGGTCATCGGTCCCGGCCTGGGTCCTTGCTGTGCTGAATTCCGCCACTTCCGCCGGGAATTTCCTCCCGAACTCTGGAGCTACCAGGTTCGGCCCACCTATTTTGACCTGTGGCGGCTCAGCCAGGAGCAACTGGCGGCCGCGGGGGTGCCCCGGGATCGTATTGAGGTGGCCGGCCTTTGCACCCGCTGCCATCCCCAGGCGTTTTTCTCCTACCGCCGGGACAAAGTCACCGGCCGCCAGGGCGCGGTCATTGCCCTTATTTAGGTTTCAGGTTTCAGGTTTCAGTTATCGGACCGTCAACCCGTTGATACAGAAAACAGAAACAGTTTTTAAAACCCAAAACCCAAAAAAAGCTGGCCGTGGAAACCAGGGCCCTGACTTCCACGGCCGGCAACCTGGCGGCAAAGGCTCAGGGGTTAGATGGAGTTCCCTTCTTGGTAATCTTGTCTTTAAGGTCGTTGGCCATTTTCTTGGTGCTCTCCACCGCCTGTTCCACCTGGCGGGGGTATTTGTAGCCCACAAAGATTCCCACTGCCAGACCAAAAATGAATAACAGCATCTCTTTTTCTTCCTTTCCGGTTCAGGTTTATTCTTCGCCCCCACCCTAAAGAGGCGTGATTACTTCCGCTGGTTAAGCCGATGTTACCCAGACCCATTCATTGGGGCCAGGGCTGTTCGGGCCATCCGGGCCACGGTGGTGTCGCGGAAATCGCCTCCCTCGTATAGGCGCACCGGGCGTTCATCGCCCAGAAGCTCCTTGAGGGCCGGGGCCGCGGCCCGGTATTTCGTCTTCCCCAGGCACCAGGCGGCCAGGCCCCGGATCTGGGGGTCGTCATGGCCCAGCAGCTCCGCCACCATGGGCGTCACTTCATCCAGCCGGTCAGGATGGACTTCGGCCAGTCGCCCCACTCCCCACAGCATGGACTCCCGGGAGAATTCTTCTTCCAGGTAGCCGCAGAACATGGGGATGATCTCTTTCACCACGGAGATTTGGCCCCGGCCGATCTCCCCCAAGGCCGCGGCGGCGCCCCAGCCGAAGCTGCCCGAATCCTCGTTCAGCAGCCACAGGAGCCGGCCGATGAGTTTTTGCACCTGCCGGGGATAGACTGCCGCCACATGCCCCAGACCCTCTATAGCCCGCCATTGAAGCAGGTCCCGGGGGTCGTAAAGAAACTGGAGGAGCATGGGGGCCGCCTTGGAATCCCGGCCGGCCAGGTTTACCAGGCCCGGAAAATCCCGGGTCCGCAAGAGTGCCGTGATTTGCTCCCTCAGGTCTACCCTGCTGGACATGGCCGCCCGGCCTCAAAAGGGAATATCGTCCTCAGGGACGCCCCCTTCCGGCGGCGTAAAGGGCGGCTCCGGCTCCCTGGCCGCGCCCCGGTCAGGTCCGGGGCCCCCCAGCATCTGCATGTTTTCGGCGATGATGTCGGTAGTGTAATGCTTCACCCCGTCCTTTTCATAGGACCCGTACTCGATCCGGCCCTCGATCATCACCTGTTTGCCCTTGGTGAGGTATTGGCCGCAGATCTCCGCCAATTTGCGCCAAGCCACAATGCGGTGCCATTCGGTCTTTTCAACCTTCTGTCCGTCTTTGCCGGTATATTTCCGGCTAGTGGCCAGGGAAAACTTGCAAACCGCGGTACCGTCGGCGGTATACCGCATCTCCGGATCGGCGCCCAAATTCCCTATAAGAATCACCTTATTCACCCCAGCCATCCTCCTCTCCCCTGGCACAGAGATTTTACAACCTCTATCACATAAAAGACAGCCGGGCAAGGGGAAAGCAGGGGCCAGGGACCAGTGGCCACTGGTTAGCGGCCAGAATAAGCACAGTTATTGTGAATATTTGTGCAAATTCCCATGAAGAAAAAGTTAAGAAAAATTATCCCCTATTCTGAGGGTTAGGGAAGAATTTCCCCTTTATGGTTTCTCCATTCACCTCACTCCCTCAGTCGGAATGACAACTTAAAAAAAATTTTGCGGAATGGCGGTATGAAGGTTATCTTAAATTTTATGAAAAACGGCGGTTTCTCCATTTTTCTGTGGTGCTCCATTTTGGTCTTCCTGACAGGAATCTCATTGGCCGCGGAGACGGATAAGTTAGCCCAGGCCGACGCGGCGCTTCAAAGCCCCACCCTGGACCAAACCCAGGCCCGGACGGCCCTGGAACTTTATGAAAGCCTGCTGTCCGCCGGGGGTGATGAGGCCCGGGTGCTGGAAAGGTTAACCCGGGTCTGCTTCATCCTGGGGGACATGACCGAAGACCCGGACCAGCGGCGGGAATATTATGAGAAAGGGCGGACTTACGCCGACCAGCTACTTGCGGCCCAGCCCCAAGGCGCGGCGGGGCACTACTGGCTGGCTATGAACTTATGCGGCGAAGCCGATGCCTGCGGCGCGCTGGTGGGCCGCAAACTGCTTCCTCGAATTTTAGAAGAGCTGCACCAGGCCCTGGACCTGGACCAGGTTTATGACCGGGCCGGGGCCCACCGGGTTCTGGGCCGCATCTATTTTGAAGCCCCGGGCTGGCCTCTTTCCGTGGGCAACATGGAAAAGTCCCTGGAGCACCTGACCAAGGCGGTGCAACTGGCTCCGGAGGTGAGCACCAACCACCTCTACCTGGCGGAGACCTTGATCCGCCTGGGAAAATACGACCAGGCCCGCCAGGAACTGGAGGCAACGCTCCAGGCCCCCCGCCATGCCATCCAGCCCGGAGGTTTGGCGGAAGACCGCCGACGGGCCCGCCAACTGCTAAAGGAGTTGGAAGGGAAGTGACCAGCGGCCAGAAACCAGTAACCAGTAACCAGTAACCAGTGACCGCCAATCACCAATCACTGATTACTGATCACTGGTCACTGGCCACTGACAACCGGTTCCAATCCAGCAGGCGGATCTCCGGATAATTTTGGCCGTTGTAATAGGAAATCCGGGTGCTCACCGCCACTTCCAGGGGGCCGGGGGGGAGGCCCTGGGCCGCCTGGTCGAAGGCGATGATCTCCCGGACGCAGCCGTTTTGGGCCAATTGCACCCGGAGATGTCTTTCCCCCACCACCCGAGATCCCAGGCACTCCACCTCCAGGCAGGCGAAGGCCGGCTCGGGGTTCCCCGGACCGAAGGGCCGCAGCTTTTCCAGGTGGTGAAAATATGCCTGGTCCAGTTGGGCCAGTTTCACCTGGGCGTCCAGCCGGAGGACGGGACGGGGGGGCTCGGCCCCCAATTGCTGGTAAAAGGCTTCCTCCAGGGCCTCCTGGAGGGCCGCCACCTTATCCGCGGCCATGACAAACCCCGCCGCGGCCTGATGGCCGCCGTATTTTTGGAGCAGGGCCCGGCAGGACTTAAGTCCTTGAAATAAATGAAATCCTTCGATGGAGCGGGCCGAACCCTTGCCCTGGGCGTGATCCAGGCTCACCAGGGCCACGGGGCGGTGATATTCCTCCGCCAGGCGGGCCGCCACAATCCCCAGGACCCCCGGGTGCCAACCTTCTTTGGCCAGCACCATAACCGGCCGTTTATCCAGTCCGGTCCGGCGGATCAGGGCCGCGGCCTGGCGCAGCACCCCTTCCTCCAGGACCTGGCGCTCCCGGTTCAAATCATGAAGATAGCGGGCCTGGACCCGAGCCTGGGCCAGGTCATCGTTGAGCAGCAGTTCCAGGGCGGTGCGGGCCTGTCCCAGGCGTCCCGCGGCATTGAGGCGGGGGGCCAGACGGAAGACCATATCTTTGAAAGACACGGGCTTGCCTTCCAGGCCGGTCACCTCTTTCAGGGCCACCAGCCCGGGGCGCCGGGTTTTTCCCAGGACTTTGAGGCCCTGTTGCACCAGGATGCGGTTTTCCCCCACCACCGGCACCACGTCGGCTCCGGTCCCCAAAGCCACCAGATCGAGGTAGGATTTGAGGTTGGGTTCCGGGTGACGCTCGAAGAAGCCTTCCACCCGGAGTTCGGCCCGCACCCCCAGGGCCAGGAGCAGGGCCACCCCCACTCCCGCCAGGTCGTCGAAGGGGTATTCCTCGCCGGCCCGCTTGGGGTTGACCACCGCCAGGGCCGGGGGCAATTCCGGGGGGATTTCGTGGTGGTCGGTGATGATGACCTCCAGGCCGTGTTCCTTGGCCCAGGCCACTTCCGCGGCGTCGCTGACGCCGCAGTCCACCGTGACCAGCAGCCGGGCCTGGGCGGCCAGTTCTTTCAAGGCGGGGATCTTGAGGCCGTACCCTTCGGTGAGGCGGTCGGGAATGTAAGTGAGGCATTCCAGGCCCAATTCCCGGAAAAACTGGCTAAGCAGGCAGGCGCCCGTGAGGCCGTCGGCGTCATAATCCCCGTAAATGGCCACCTTTTCCCCCCGGCGCACCGCCTGGCCCAACCGGGCCGCGGCCGGCTCCAGGTCCGGGAGGCCGAAGGGCGGGTGGAGGCGGTCCAGGGTGGGGTCCAGAAAGGCCAGCACGTCTTCCGGCTCGGTGAGGCCGCGGTTGAGCAGCACCCGGGCCACCAGGGGCGGCACCCCGTGCCGGGCGCTCAACTCCCGGGTTAACTCCGGCCTGTCCGGATAAGTCCGCCAGACTTTTTTTCGACGTGACAATTAGACTCCTTTATAAAAACCTTAAAGATATATCTTTATTCTAAGAGCCATTCTTGATTATTGGTTCCGTTTTCCATGACCTTATGAGCTTTCTTAAAGGTAACGTTTACCTTGGAAGGTGGAGAATCTATACTTTTATTCGCTAGAAGCTCATTAATCGTAATAATCTGTATCCGGGGATGGCTTGTTCCCCAAGGGGATTCATAACTCCCCGCCTCTTTTGCCTCAACCCTCATAGGCTTGGTTGGGGGGTGTAAAGTTATGAGGACGCCGAGCTCTGCCTGCTCGCGCTCTAGAACACCCCTTAAATCTCTGATATGAGCTACAGAAGTTTGTCCTGATTTGACCGAAAAAATTATCTGCTTTGTTTTGATTCCCTTGGTATCATCATGGAAATAGAGACGACCATCAATACCTTTATCCGCCCCCTTCTTTTGATCCACCGGGCGAGCCCCAACAAGACCTAATGCCCAAAATTGGAACTGATATGGATCTTCCCTGGCAAGTTTTTCTGCATCAGGCAGAGAAACCGGCTCCCCAATTACTTTATATTCAACACCTTCCCCCAAAGCATCTCTGAGACGATTTCTGATGAGAGTTATAGATAGGTGAGTTATATCAATTCCGATCCATCTTCTGTTTAACTTTTGCGCCGCAACTATTGTGGTGCCGCAGCCGCAAAAAGGGTCGAGAACGGTATCCCCTTCATTACTGGCGGCTAAGATAATCCTTTCGATTAGCAGCTCGGGTTTCTGGGTTGGGAAAAGTTGCTTTATGGGTGGAACCCGGCCGATGTCCCAAACATCATCCTGGCGAACTCCTTCTGAATCTTTTTCTTCGGTTTTGGAAGGCAGGCGCCTTCCCATATCGTCATAGCCGGAGACTATTTTTGAAGTCCCGAACCGCTTCAAAGTTGAGGGGGTGCGGTCCATAAATAACTGATGAAATGTTCGTTTCCGGCTATCGGATTTCGAATAAAATAAGATAATATCGTGATTTCTTTGGAAGGCATATTTCCCTGAAGGCCACTTTCGGTAATGCCAGATAATTTCATTTACGAAGTTTCCCGGGCCAAAGATCCCGTCCATGAGGAGCTTCAGATAATGGCTGGCTGTCGGGTCACAGTGTAAGAATATGCTACCCGTATGTTTCAATACCCGTCGCAACTCCATGAGTCGCGGGACCATCATGGATAAATAAGCCAACATATCGCAGCCATCGATAAAAGAGTGCAAGGATTGCATCAGTCTTGAGACATTTCCTCCGCCTTCCACAATTTTCTTATAAGCGGTCACCGCGGCCTCATCCCAACGCCAGGTGTCTTCAAAAGCTTTGATTTGTGCTTTTGAGCGCGTACCATTTTGTTCCGCAAACAATACATTATACTTTTGATTGCTCTTAAATGGAGGGTCAAGGTAAATAAGATCAATCGTTTCATCTTTCACATGATGTTTGAGGACATCGAAGTTGTCTCCATAATAGAGCAAGTTTTCTGCCATATATCAATCCCTTATTACCTAGAGATCTTCTTTCTGCCCCTTTTAAGTAGTATTCAACAATCTCCTAAAATTAATCTCATTCGATACTATAATTTCATACCAGTTATATCGCTAATTGCTAAGCGTAACTCAGTTTCCACTCTCTCTAAGTCCATTTCAAATTCAGCCTCTTCTTTGCGTTCATAATATAGGAAGCAATGAAGCTCTTCCAATGTTCCAATCGCAGCATCAATTAATGCATCAAGCTTATTCTTACTTATTATCACAAGCATATGCACCCCCAGTCACTTATTCTTGCTCATCTTTATAATGATTTTCATGCCCCCCTACATTCCAGCCTGGGAAGTCAGTCTTCACATTATCTCCCAGATTGAGAAAGCGCTGACGGCTTAAAGCCGATAGTTGACAGCTTTTTCACTCCACCGTTTCCCCCGGCTTCAGGGCTATTACTTCGATACCTTCGCCTTTGATGAGGTCCCGCAACTCCTCCGGGGTGCCGGTTAAGACCGGGAAGGTGCCGTAGTGCATGGGGATGACCCAGCGGGGGGAGAGCATCCGGCAGGCATAAGCCGCCTCCGCCGGGTTCATGACGTAGTGGCTGCCGATGGGGAGCAGGGCCAGCTCCGGGTGGTACAGCTCCCGAATAATCTCCATGTCTTTGAAAACCGCAGTATCTCCTGCGTGGTAGGCGGTGAAGCCGTTGTCAAAACGCATCACGAAGCCCACCGGGTCCCCTGCGGCGATGATCTGGCCGCCGTGCTCCACCGTGGAAGAGTGCACCGCCTGGGTCATGGTCACCTTGACCCCGGGAAAATCGAAGGTGCCCCCCTTGTTCATGCCGATGACGTGGGCCACCCCCCACTTGGCCAGGATCACGCTCAATTCGTGGATGGCCACCACCGGCGCATTGGTCACCTGGGCCGCCTCCACCGTGTCCCCCACGTGGTCGCCGTGGCCGTGGGTCACTAAGATGAGGTCCACTTGGCCCACCTGCTCCACCGGGGTCTGGAGGAGCGGGTTGCTGAGCCAGGGGTCGATGAGCACCGCGGCCCCGGGGCCGGCCAATTTGAATGCGGCGTGTCCGTAAAAGGTGACGCTAACGCCGCGACCGATTTTTTCAAGAGGCATAGCGTTCTCCTCTTATTTTACTTTTCTATTATAGTCTTTTTAAATGCATTTTACTTTAGGTACAAAGATATATCCATCTGATATTGAACCGAACACGTTGAAATCAGAGCCGACGTAGAACAATCCTGCGATATACGCACAGATAATAGAATCAAGCGCATCTTCATTCTGTTTGAGCGCTTGGCCTCGTAGAGACAGAATGTATTCTTGATTTAATAACTGCTGAGTCTCTTTTGAAAGTGTCAACCGAAGAACTGATGACCGTTCTAATGACCTAATTAATTCAGATAGCTTGCATTGTCCAAGCCTGCGTACATTAATTTTTCCTTTCTTGTATTGAAGGCGTTCGGGGAGGGCAAAAATTTCAATGAGCGCAGGATGTAGATAGCATTCAATTTGAAACTTCCCGTTCCGATTGAGATGTTCAAAATCATATTTCATTAATTCTTGGGAGAGATTAACGCTGTCTGGATTTGGATACAGAGTAAGGTTAGTTGCGTGACAAGAAGCGCCACGCGCCCCATATTTTCTGCTCAACTCTATTTCACAAGACCTCTGGCCAGAAAGATTTATAACAATCAACGGAGCATCAATTGCAATACCCATGATTAGCTGTATTTTATTTATAATGTTGATGATATTGCTCCAATTAGTAATGGATGAATGGACTTCTTCAATATGAATAGTATTTCGATTTATTGCTGCGATTGAAGCAGCTGTAGTATTATTGCAACCTTTCCATGCGAGGTCTATTCCAAGGAGGGAAGTCATTGTTTTAAGTTGCTGCGAGTCTTTTTTTAACAGAAAACAGAAAACAGAAAACAAAAAACAGAAAACTATCCTTACCTGACCATCTCCTCCAAAGCCTCCAGGTTCTTTCTCAGCCCTAGGACGATGAGGGTGTCTCCGGGGCGCAGGGCCGTTTCCGGGGTGGGGTTAAAGAGCATCTCCCCGTCGGCCCGTTTAATGGCCACGATGATGAGGTTTAGTTTCCGGCGGATGCCCGTGTCTTTAAGGGGAAGGCCCAGCAAGGGCGAGCGGGTGCCCACCGCGATTTCCTCCATGGACCACTCTATGCCTTCGTGCATGGCCAGTTCCATGAAGGTAACCACCGTGGGCCTTAAGATGGTGTGGGCCATCTTCCGGCCCCCCATTTCGTAAGGGGACTCCACCTTGTCGGCTCCGGCCCGGAGCAGCTTCTGCTCCGAGCCCAGCTCTTCCCCCCGGGCCACGATGAGCAGGTTAGGGTTGAGGCTGCGGGCCGTGAGGGTGATATAGACGTTGCCAGCGTCGGAGTGGAGCACCGCCACCAGCCCCTTGGCCCGGTCAATGCCGGCCTCCAGGAGGGTTTCCTCCCGGGTGGCATCCCCGGCTACGAAGGAGTAATCCAAGGTCTCCAGCCTGGCCAGGGTTTCCGGGTTATTTTCCACGATAACCACGGGGAGACCCCGCTGGGTGAGCTGGCGGGCAACGATCTCCCCGATGCGGCCGAAGCCGCAGATGATATAGTGGTCACTAAGTTTCTTAAGTCGCTTCAGCAATCTTCGCTTCCCCAACGCTTCGCGGATTTCCCCTTCCACCACCACCCGGGCCAGGGCGGTGACGATGTAGAACATGACCCCCATGCCCGACAGGATGAGCACAATATTGTACACCTGGCCGGCCCGGGACAGGGGGTGCACCTCCCGGTAGCCCACGGTGGACAGGGTGGTCACCGTCATGTAAAGAGCATCGAAAAAGGTCCAGCCTTCGATCCAGACAAAACCCAGGCTGCCCAGCACCAGCAGGGCGGTTAGCGCTCCGGCCAGGGTCAGAACTTTGCGCAGCGTGATCATGCCGGCGGCCCGGGCGCGGCCAGGGTTGCATTTCCAGGATGGTTATCCGAAAATCCCAGGCAATAAAGGGACCTCAACCTTCTTACCTTCCTCCGCGGGTCAAAAAGCTTTCGAGGTATCTTACCACAAAAGGGGCCGCGGTTCAGGAAAGAAATTTTATATGCGGCAGGGAGTTGGGAAATGTCAGGAGAGACCTGGTGGCACAGGCTTTCCAGCCTGTGTGAAAAGTTCATGATTTATGCAGAGTTAACCACAGGCCAGAGGCCTGTGCCACTAGAATTTTTCGGGTTTGCCTGGCATTTCGATATTTTTGTAAGGGGTTGGGGGAAGGGGGCAAGGGCTTTTGCCCTTGGCCCCGTTTCCCCAAAAAAAATTCTGATATGAAGACGAACTTGGGAATCGAAATAAAAAGCGAAGGGGCGGGAAATTCCCGCCCCTGGCATAATCTAGGAGGTAACTTTTCTTTATTCCTGCACCAGCGCCTCCGCCACGAAAGCATCGGTTATTAGTACATTGAAATACTTGCCCTTCAAACAGGCCCGGATCGCCTCCTTCTTCTCCAGCCCCCCGGCCACCGCGATGAGGTAGCGGTTTTCTTTGGCCGCGGCCTTCTGGAGTTCCGGCGCAGTGACCCCCACGATGCGCTTGGTCAAGGCCCCCAGGTCCGCATCTTTGTCGTCGATCATGGCCTTGCCTTTGGCGTTGATGGGGGTGTGGTTGATCTCCGCCACCACCCCCTTGGCCGCCAACTGCTCGGCGCTCAGCCCCAGTTCCTGGGAAGCCAGGGCCATGAACCCCGGCTTGGCTTCGGCCAGGTAGCCGATGGCCAGGAGCATGATGTCCACTTCGCCGATTTCCTTATAGATTTTCAAGAGGGCCGGATTGGCCTTTATCTGATTTTCATATTCCTTACGAGAGGTCACCGGCATGGAGGGCAGGTTGTAGGCCTCGGCGTCGGGGTACTTGGTGCTCATCATGCCCACTAACGCATTGGCAGTCAGCCCCGGCATGGTGAAGATGCGGGTCAGGGACAGGGGGTAGATCTTGGGGGCCGCCAGGCGCTCCGGCTCCAGGTAGGTCACCAGGTAATAGAGGGTCTTGCCGCAGGAGATGCCGATTTTGGCGCCTTCCCAGGCAATTTCTTCCAGGTAGTGGGCCCCTTCCCGGGCGATGGTCTTCTGAATGGCGTCGAAGTCCTTGAGGCCCGGGTCCACCACCCGCACTTCCCGGAGGTGGGGATAGAGGCTCTGCAGCTTGTCCTCCAGGTCGCTGCGCCTTGGGATGGCGGATTTTTCAAAAATAAAAGCCATGACCTGGGGCAGGGTGGTGTATTCCATTTCATGAAGGCCCAGGCGGTGGGGCTCGAAGGGACCGTGGCGCCGCATGTAGTTGGCCACGCGGTTGGCTTCCTTCCGGGCTTCGTCGAAAGCGACATCCGAGAACAGGTCCACCGGGCCGAGGAGCTTGCCGTGGCAGAGCTGGTAGCCCGCGGCAATGACCCGGGGCGGGCCGTCAAAGCGGATGGGACGGGCGTCTTTGAAGCCTACCGGCATCAGGGGGCCGTGGTGGGAGCCCCGCATCCAGCCTTCCACCAGGTGGGGGAACGCGAAAGGCTCCAGCACTTCGCCCACCGCGGGGAACCCGCTTTGGGCGCGGATAACCATCACCGGGTCGTCTTTACCCACGTACCGCCCGGCGATTAAGCCCAGCTTCTGGGATGAGGCCACTGCGGCCTGTTCATTATCCTTTTTGCGATAGATGCCCTCGATGACATAGCGGCCCGAGGCACCGATCAAAACCAGGAGGTCGTACATGTCTTCGGGGCAGGACAGGATCCACTCCTTGTGTTCTATGACGTCCAGGACCCGGAAGCGGAAGCCCCGGTGCATGGAGGGGTCGATGACCAGCCCGGCGGTGTTGAAGGGGTCGCCGAACATGCGGAACAGCGGCAGGTTCCAGGCGCCGGGAGAAGTTTTATCCGCCATAAAAATAATAATGGGCTCGCTCTTACGTTCCACGAAGCTCATTTCCGCCACGCCGGGGCCCATGCCTTTCACATTGCCACTAAAAGCGTCGGCCAGCATGTCCTGGCCGGCCCCGTAAAGCTTCAGGCGCTTGGCCAGTTCCGTGAGGTCGAGGAAGGTGTCCCAGGCGAATTTATGGATTTTCTCATCTTCTTCCCCCCGGTGGTGGGTCATGATCAGCTCCACGTCATCCCCCACGTGGAGCACCTGGCCGTCCACCAGGAACCCTCGATCCACCGCGTCCTGAACGTGCTTCTTGGCCAAGTCGATCATTTCCGGATGGCTGGTGCAGTGCCCCACCCATCCTCCCACGTCCGCCTTAATTACCGATAAGGTAATTTTTTTCTCACTCATATTCTGTCCTTTCAGGGGGTATGTAGCTAGAAATCTTAGGAAATAGTAAAAGCCGAGTTTTGGACAAAGGTTTACTACCTATCATTTCTTTTCTAATACGTCAGGGCGGACAAATCAACCATTTAATCCATTTTAAACCGGGAAATTTTGTCAGAGTCAGGGGCCGGGGGCAATTGGGGTAATTCTGCTCCGAAAAGTTGTTTTGGGGGAGGGCAGGGAGTGGTGGCACAGGCGTCTCGCCTGTGAAAGCTCCCTGGCCGTCCCCCCCCCCAAATTATCTTTATCATGCTTTATGGGTGAGCCGAAGGCTCAGGCGCGACCGTTTGGATAATTGCGGCCCGCCATCAATTTCTTTGTCAGATGCCGGGAGGTTGTGGTAAACAATTAGCCATGCGCGCCGTTGCTTGCATCTCCTGGCTTCTCCTGAGCGCCTTAATCGCCGGGGTTTGCGGCTGTCTGCCGCCCCGGCCCGCCCCCCCTCTTCCCGGAGTCACCCTGCAGCCGGGACGGTACCTGGAAGCCTTTTATCGGGACCCGGAATTTGTCCCGGAGCGGAACGCTTTCCTCCTGGAACCCTTTACGGTGGAAGTGGGCTTGGGCATTAGTGCGGATACCTTTCAGAACATGTTTCAGGAGGAACTGCGCAAGGCCTGGGAGGCCAACGGCCTGACGCTGAAGGCTCTGGAGGACGCTTGCCGGGTTTCGGGCGCCGTGCACCGGGTGAGCTTCAGCGGCAGCGTTTATCGGTTTTTACTGGGCAAGATCTCTGCGGACCTGTCCGTTTCCGGGGCCATCACCCAGGGGGAAAAGACCCGGTTTGCTTTCCAGGACCGGATTCATATCACCACCCCGGTGAAACCGGGCCGGGCCGCCCCCAAGGAGACGGAACTCCTCCTGCGCCAGGCAATTCAGGAATTTGCCGCCCACCTGCTCAACGAACTCCTGCTTCAGGGACTCCCGCCGGCGGAAGGCTGAATGTCTCCAAAGACCCGGACAATGAGACGGGACCGGGCCGCGGAGGTGGTGAACAACTCAATGACCCCGGCATAGCGCCCGCCCTGTTGCCGTTTGTTTCTCACTTCCAGGACGTAAACTTTGTTGGGCACTTCCGGCTTGAGGCTGATCTCCACGTCGGTGGGGGGCAGACTGGTGCGAAATTCCACGATCTGCCAGGGCACCGTGAGGTTGGAGATAAACCGCACCTGGCCCTTGAGGTCGTCCGTGGCCGCGCCCTTGAGGCGGACGATGTGGCTGGGCTTGATCTCGATGATGGGCCGGGCCTCGCCTTTCATGATCAGGTCGAATTCCCGGCGCTCCGGATCGTTGGTGTAAACCTTGGTGCGCTTGGCGAATTGCCGCAGCACCGAAAAAGCATCAATGGTCAGGGTGATTTTCCCCTGGGCCCCGGGGGGAATCTGTTTGTCGTAATCCACCGCGGTGCAGGCGCAGTCCGGGTCGATGTATTCAATGGCCAGGGGAGCATCCCCGGCATTGTGAACCACGAAGGTGTGGCTCAGTTTCACGTCTTCCGACACCAGGCCGAAGTCGTGGGTGTTTTGGGGGAGGGAAACTTTAGGGGCTGGCGCCGCGGCCACCCCCGCGGTGCACGCGGCAGAAATCGCCGCAACCAGTACGATTATGTTCATGGGTTTGAGAAATTGACGGCTAATCCTCATGGCTTTTCCTAAAGTGGAAATTTGGCGGCGTGGCGCCGTGACCAATAGCTGCGGACCTAAGGCTTCCAGACAGTTGCTTATTAGGACGCTGGACCAAGTTTTTCATCATTATAACCTCTGACAAGGGAGGAGTGAAAGGGCATTAGAAGCAGAAGGGGACGCGAGGAGCTTCTCCGGAAGGCGGCCCCAGCAGAGGCCGCCTTGATTTCCCACCTATGAGGAGGGTTTCATTTGACCGACATTACTTTCAGAAAGTCTCTCCCAGGTATGGGACTGTTTCAGCCTCGATCCCGGGGGAAGTTGTCCCGATAATTAATGATGGCCGCCTTGCCCCTGGTGGCCGCCCTGCCCCTGATTTTTTTGGGAGAGCAGGCGCCCGGCTTGCCAATTAAAAGACCGTTGACGTCAATGTTGTCCAGATAAATAAAATCCGGCTCCTCTGGCAACGGCACATCGTCAAAGAAGATGGTGACGCTGTTCACTGTGTGGTTGAGGGGGATGGAAGTGCCATCGGCGCCAGCAAGGGAAGTGAAACGCACCCGGGTCCAGTCGGCCGAGTAGGGTGGAAGTCCCCTGGGGTACCGCCAGGTTATGAGTCTGGCCGTCGGCGGTGACCACCTGGAGACGAGGAGAGGTGGCGGTGACGCGGCCGTCGTTGCGGTAGTCAAACCCCAGTTCGGTGATGGTCAGGCCTTTCACTCCGTTTATCATCGCCCCCGGCTGGGTGTCAGCGGGCGCGGCCGCGGTTTTCTTAAAAAACAGAGCATGGCCGGCCTTTCCCGCGTCCGGCAGGCCCTGACGTTTCACCCAAGCTGCTGCGGCCAACCCTTGTTCAGTCGGGGGATTCAATAGAAAAGGCTGGACCTTCAGTTTGATCTTGCCGGGTTTATTAGGCATGTGGGGTTGGGACATGGGGCCGGCCCAGGCCAGAACCGCCACAGACAAGGCCAGCATCGCCACCAGGAGGATGGTAATGGTTTTCTTCATAGCTGCGCTCCTTCTTGTTTAAATTTAACTTGGAGTTTTGTAATGGTTACCCGTCGGAACCACCAGGGCTAACCTGATGATCCCAGGCTTGAAGTCCTGAAATCGGCTTGACTGGCGCAAATCCCAGGAAATTGAACGAACCGGGCAATCCAGGGCTGCAATTTAGACAGTATTAAGGCCGGTTTCATAAAGGTTAGGCTTAGAGAATGGCCTGCAAGGGCAAATTAAGCCTGGGGCGGGTGAAAAATAGAAGTAGGGAAAATCCTTGTCGCGATTTCCAGAGGGGCCGATGAGTAAGGTATTTCTGCGAAGCTGAGAATAAGTTGAGGTCCGGTGGTGAGGAGGAGTGCATGGCAAAAGCACACCGGGCACTGGTCATTGCCCGGATGGCATAATGCTTCCTCGGCTGCCACCAGGAGCAGCGGGAAGAGCATGGCCAGCAAGACCATACCCCACTTCGCCAGAGTATGTTTTCTCATCCTTTTCATACTCGGTCACTATAGTATCCCAGCCCTTTTGTGATGTCAAGCCCATTTTACGAATGAGCAAAGCTAACCTTGCCTCATCCCCTAAGAGACGGAAATTCACCTGAAATTAAGACCGCTTTCGGGGGAATTCATAGCATGAACGCCGTTTTTTGGGTAAAAAACGACTTGAAGGCGACTGGCCCTCAAAATTTCATGAAAAGAGTTCGTAGCATTTACGGATAACATGTTCATGATGATCGAAAGTGTAAAGCAAGATAACTGCGGGAAAATATCCCTCTTTAAAAAATATTCCCTGTATTTTCCAGGGGATTTGTTAAATAATAGACTTTATGTAGCCGGGGAATATTAAGCCGGGCCGGAGCATGAGTGGCGAAATCATCACCGCATTGGAAGGACTCAGCGGACCGCGTCCTGGTTTACTGGCTGATTACTGATCACTGATCACTGGTCACTGGTCACTGATTTTCAGGGGGGATTTGCCCATGACTCCCAGGAGCCGGGTGCACCGCCAGACCAAAGAAACAGACGTGGAACTGGAACTGGAACTGGACGGCCGGGGGGAGGCCGCCATCGCCACCGGCATTCCCTTCCTGGACCACATGCTCCACCTGTTCGCGGCCCACGGCTACTTTGACCTGAAGGTCGCGGCCGCCGGCGACCTGGAGGTGGACCAGCACCACACCGTGGAAGACGTGGGCATCTGTCTGGGGCAGGCTTTTCGGGAGGCCCTCCAGGTCAGAAAAGGGTTTCGCCGCTTCGGCGAAGCCCAGGTGCCCATGGACGAGGCCCTGGCCCGGGTGGTGGTGGATTTGAGCAACCGCCCCTATCTCCATTTCGATGTGAAGTTTCCCCCGGGAACCGCGGCCCTGGACCCCCAACTGGTGAAAGAGTTCTGGCGGGCCGTATCCGTCCACGGGGGCATGACCCTGCACATCCAGGTGCCTTACGGAGAAAATACCCACCACGTCATCGAGGCGGTGTTCAAGGCCGCGGGCCGGGCTTTGGATAGGGCCACCCAAATCGAACCCCGGGCCCAAGGCGCGCCCTCCACCAAGGGGGTTCTTTAAATGATTGTGGGGGAGGGCCAGGGAGCGCGGCTTCCTGCCCTCCCCCACACCCCCTCCCAACCCTTTAAGTGGGGTGAGCTGGCCCACCGAAATATCTTTACCTTCTGCCATGAGATTCCTCAACGCCTTGGTCCTGGCTTTTTTCATGGTGTTCGGGGCCTTGCTCCCGGTCATGGCCGCGGAATGGGTCCCGGAAATCTATCTGCGGGGGCTGGATCAGGCCAGTCAAGGCAAATATTCCCAAGGCAAAAAAATATTCCAGGAAATACTGGCGTCGGACCCGTTTTATGACAGGGCGGTGCGATGCCTCAAGATCATCGACGACCTGGAAAGCCGCAAGATAACCGACGACACGGCCTCCCACCTCTTCAAGGGTCTATCTCACTATTATCGGGACAGGTTTCCGGAGGCATTGGCCGAAGCCGACCTGGCTTTGAAGATCAATCCCCGATACGCCCGGGCCTATAACGTCCGGGGAGGGTTTTATTACGGAACGGCCAAGTATGACCAGGCCATTGCCGACTTCGACCGGGCCTTGGAGATAGACCCGGCATTCGCCGTGTCTTACTATAACCGGGGTTGCGCTTTTTTGCAGATCAGGCAATATGACCGGGCCAAGGCGGATTTTGACCGCGCCGTGGAGTTGGAGCCGAAATACTATAGCGCCTACCACAACCGGGGCATCCTTTATTTCCAAAAGGGGCAGTATTTTTGGGCCTTGGCGGACTTTAACCGGGCCTTGGAAATACATCCCAAACTGCCGGAAGGCCATCTGAACCAGGCCCTGACCTTTGAGGAAGTGGGTAAAGAACAAGAGGCGGTAGCGGCCTACAAGAAATTTCTCCAATACGCCACCCCCGCCCATACCCGGGAAGTTGAATATGCCCGCAAAAGGCTTGGAGTTTTGGAGAAATAGTGTGTGCGGGCATGGCACACTGATTAATGGTTGTGTGTCATCCACACCCACGAAAGTTTTATTCGTTAAATGAAGTATAATTTTAACTTATCAAAACATGATGTACAATAATTCTTAAGATTGAGAGCATGTATATACTTGTCTTTAATATTTTCTTTATAATAATATTCTCCAGGAATTATTTCTTTATCGCAATTTGAACAAAAATGAAACTTTATAGCTTTAGTCATCTTCAATATTTTGAGACAATCGTATTTACTTACCATATAAATGTGTCCTATCCTGAGCTTTTAGTAATTTGCCCAACACCATCTTATGAAAATTCCTCAAAATAATCAGTATTTATCTTCTTAACTATGTAATTTGCGGTTTCATAAACGCCAATATCATGGTCAATCATAAATTGGGCAAGCTCTTCTCCATCTATCAAGACTATCTTTTTCTCTATATTTTTTACATAATCTCTGGCATCTTGAGAAAATTTCGATGTTGTTATCATTACTCCTTTATTCGCTCTCTTGCCCATTAAACTACCTGCAAAAGCCTGAACGATTGGTCTTCCAACATTATTCTCCCATCTTTTAGCTTGAATATAGACAACATCAAGGCCGAGTTTATCCTCCTTTATTATCCCATCTATACCACCATCCCCGCTTTGACCCACAGCTTGTCCGGCGTCTTTTCTTGAGCCGCCATAACCCATAGAAACTAATAAATCAACCACAAGATTTTCAAAGAATTTTGGTGAACAACTTTTGACTTTATCCAAAAGTTCTTTAGCTAATTCTTGTCTTAAATTGTTATAACTATCCTCCAGATTTTCTTCTGGGGTTTTCATGATTTCTTCTGAAGAGTTATCTTTTGTGTCATTTGTGCTCGACCTTCTTGTAGTGCGAAATGTCTTGAATTCTTCAAATTGATCTAAGAATTTTATATTAATTTCTTCGGGTTTTTTAGAAAGAACATTTAAACCACGTTTTGTAATCTTTACTTTCGCTTTACCTACTGATTCAACTAATGAAGCTTTTTTAAAATAAGTCCTAGTCCATTTTACTCTATTTGCATGTCTTGTGTCACGACCGCTTGGGACCAGTTCATTTTTATCTTCATTTGATAGATTGAAATAATTCGCCAATCGTTCGATTAATTCATTTATCGAATGTTCTTTCTTGTCTTTAACTATCTCGAGAAAGGGGAGAAAGTATTTCTGGAATTCAGGGACTGACATGGTTTTTCACTTCCGAGAATAATACCTTATAAAAAATTAACTTTTTAAGTCACATTGCCACAAGATGTATGGATTTGTCAAGGAATCTGGGCTCACCCCCTTGCCTTTTCACCCAAGGATGCTTATTAATATGATTGCCAGGACGTCCAGTCTGAGCAATCGGTAAGGTCAGGGGTTGACGGCCAAGAGGTTGCGCCCCTGAAGGGTAGGGTCGCCCGCCGGACTGGACTTCACGGCAACCTGCTTTGGCCCTGAGCAAGAGTAGGCCTTGACCCAAATTTTCACCAAGGGGCCGGCTGGGCGCTGATTGCCGGAAGCGGCAATAGATGCCCGCTCTGTTACCGAAGCAGTGGGTGTAGCCACGGAACCTATCGGACCTTGGTCCGGCCACTCTCCCGTTGAGAGGAAGGAAACGGTTTCGTGGTCCTGGGAAGCCGGGGAATCTTTTCAGATGACCCTTTTTGAAGTTGGTTAACTGTATCCCCGGCTTCCCTTTTCATTTTGGCCCCCCCGGTTTTTCCTCCTAATCATGCCAAGCAGTTCTTGTAGGTGCGCTTTATGTACCATTAATCTGTCCTAAGAAATTTGGTAGCACAGGCTTTCCAGCCTGGGCGCAGGCTTTTCATGCTGTATGGGTGAGCCGAAGGCGCATGTTTAACTTCTTTTATAACTCAAGTTTCGCACCCTTTGCGAAGGGGAACGACTTGAAAACCCTGGAGTCGATTTCAGAACCATGCCGAAATCGCCAAGCTTTTTTTCTGCAGCCGCAGCCTTTAGGCTGCGTGAGACGCTCCAGAGAAGAGGAAAGTGGTTTTGCGCAGGCTGAAGCCTGCGGCTACATTTTTGGGCGTTTCAATAATACCTGAAGTGCATCGGCGGGAAACAACTACTGCCTTTATAAAATTGGGGTGCGAAACTTGAGTTTTATAAGTTCGTTGCCCCCTCGATGAAAAAATGTGGGATAGTAGTCCCAAGCTGTCCAGGCACAGGCTGGAAAGCCTGTGCCACCAATACGAGGAACAAAGAGTCAGGGTGAGCTAGATAGGTTTTGCTCCGGCCCCCGGATCGTGGTAATAATTGTTCTTATTTAATCTGAAGATTACGGGATATTAAGGCCTTCCTGGCCATCAGAGGCAGCTATGGAACGGAGGGAGTTCTTGCGGCGGCTGGGCGTCGCTCTGGCCGCGGGGTGGGCTTGGGGGAGGGCGGCCTGGCCGGTGAGCGCCCTGGCCGAGGCGCCGGAGATTCGCCTCGCCTTTCTGGCCGATTCTCACCTGAAAAATGGCGACGCCCGTCAGCCCGAAGCCCGGGCGTTGGCCCGGGCGGTGGGGGAAATCCGCAATCTCCAACCCCGGCCGGATTTGGTCCTTTTTGCCGGGGATTTGGCTCACAATGGCAATCCCCCGGCCCTGGCCCTGGGCCGGGAAATTATTTCGGACCTGCCGGCCCCGGTGTTGATGGTCCGGGGGGAAGGGGACGGCAGCCCGGAGAGCAGCCATTGGCCGCGGCTCTTTGGGAACTCATGGTTTCTCCGCACCCATAAAGGCGTGAACTTTCTGGGCCTTTATACGCACCCTTGCCGCTCCCCCCACGGCCCGGCCTTTGCGCTGGGAGAGAATCAGATTGCCTGGCTGGGCCGGGAATTGGCCCGCCTGGACCCTGCCGCGCCCCTAATAGTCGTGTCCCACGCGCCCCTGACCCCCATCTTCCACCCCTGGGGGCAGTGGACCCGGGATGGGGAGCGACTGGCGCCGCTTTTGGTTCGCTTTCGCCACGCGGTTTATCTCCATGGCCACATCCACCAGACAGGTGTCAGGTTTCAGGTTTCAGGTTTCAGGTTTCGGGGAGAAGGAATTGGAAGCCTCAATCTTTTAACAGAAAACAGAAAACAGAAAACAGAAAACTCAATCTCCCTTCCCGCCACGGCCTGGCCTCTGCCCTCGCCCCTCCAGGGAACCCCCAAGGCCCTCAGCCCCGGACTCGGCCCCCAGGGCTGCGGCTGGGCCATGATCTCTCTCCACTCCCAATCCTGGCAATTCCAGCCCCAGGTCTGGACCGCATGAGCGAAAATATTCTTTTTCACAAGAAAAAAGGGCACCTTAGCGCGTGCCCTTTCTATATGGTGGAGGGGAAGTTAGTCAATCAATAAGGCAGCTTTAAAAATCGTCAGTTACTCCCCTTACTCTCCGCAGTTCTCCGCCTCATAGAGGCGGTTCAGAACGCCGGTGCAGTAAGTGGACCAGTCCAGCCATTCCACTTCTTCCACCAGGCCCAGTTCGAACAATTCCCGGGACTCACTGCTGGCGATGGGGTCTTGCCCCCCCGCGGAGAGCCGGTACATCCTTTCCACTTCCCGCTTGGCCGCCCGTAGAATAGCCTTCCTTGTTAACCTGAACTTAGTAACCGTGCCCATCGTCCCACCTCCCGGGGAAAACTGACCCTGTCCTCTGGAGGAGGGAACGCTGCGCCCGTTACATGGGGATCGTCCTCCCCGTCCAGAGTTGAAACGCCTTACCGTCGCCCCTGGGTATTTGGGTTAACCCGCTCATGGACAAAAGTAGAATCAGTTTTTGGATTCTGGTTTTCTTTTAATCTATATTATCTATATATGATACAAAATTCCCTGTCAATAGCCTTTTCCAGATACCCTTGGATTTTCTTCAATCCGGCAAGGCTGCCACTGCCGGGGGGGCTTCCGGGGGGCTGGTCCGGGAGACCGGCAGTTCTTCCACGATCTCTTCCAAACGGACGATGAGAGGAGGCAAGGTGCGGGGGTCAACTGCAGAAACGGCCACGCCGTGGTGCATCCGGCACTGGAGGGCCGCCAAATTGGCAGACGCCAGGTCCATCTTGTTGAAGACCTTGAGCACCGTCTTGTCCTGGAGGCCCAGGGAGGCCAGGATGTCGTCCACCGCGGCCATCTGCTCCTGAACCCGGGGGTTGCTCAGGTCGATGACGTGAATGAGGAGATCCGCCTCCTCCAACTCCTCCAGGGTGGCCTTGAAGGCTTCCAGGAGATTTTTGGGGAGATTCTTGATGAAGCCCACGGTATCGGTGATAATCACTTCCCGCTCCCGGGGAAACCGGAGGCGGCGGCTGGTGGGGTCCAGGGTGGCGAAGAGGCGGTCCTCGGCCAGCACCTGGGCGTGGGTTAGGGCGTTGAACAGGGTGGATTTGCCGGCGTTGGTGTAGCCGATGATGGAGAGCACCGGCAGCCGCAACCGCCGCCGGGGCTGGCGCCGCTCCTGCCGCTCGGCCCGCACCCGGCCCAGGTCCTGCTGGAGGCGGTGGAGGCGCTCCTGGAGGCGGCGCTTGTCGATCTCCAGCCGGGTTTCCCCCGGCCCCCGGCCGCCGATGCCCCCGGTCAAGCGGGACAGGGCGTCATCCCGGCCCCGGAGCCGGGGCAGGAGGTACTTCACCTGGGCCATTTCCACCTGGAGTTTGCCTTCCCGGCTGCGGGCCCGCTGGGCAAAGAGGTCCAGGATGAGCTGGGTGCGGTCGATGACCTTGATCTCGGTGAAGTCGGTGATGGAGCGCACCTGGGAAGGGGAAAGTTCGGCGTCGAAGACCATCAGGTCGGCCCCCGACTGGAGGGCCTGGATGACCAGCTCCGTGAGTTTCCCCTTGCCCATGAGGAAGCGGGGGTCGAACCGGGGGCGGCGCTGGATGAGGGTGGCGGCCACCTCCAGGCCGGCGGAGCGGGCCAGTTCGGCCAGCTCCGCCATGGAATCTTCCGCCGCGGCTCTGCTGGGCCCGGTGACGCCGATGAGGATAGCCCGCTCCCGGGTCTTGCCGGCGCCGTCCGACCCGGACCGGGCGAATTCCGCTTCCAGGGAGGAGATGAGTTCGTCGAAATCCAGGGCCAGGCCGGTGACGTGGGGGGCTTCCAGGATGGTCCAACTGCGGCCGTCCTGGGGTTGGGGGAGGAGGTGGGCTGCCTGGATGCGGCCCGGCAACCCCTGGGGGCCCACGGTGAGCGCGGCCACCGCGTCCAGGCGCAGAAAGGCCAGGTCCATGAGATCGTCCTGACTCAAAGGGCTTAAATCCAGGTGGGTGTGGATGAGGCGCAAGCCCTTGAGACGGCCCCGAACGCCCCGCTCCCGGGGGAGGGGAGGGATGAACAGACCTCGGGCGTCACCCACGATGACCTGGATGATGCTGCCCTGCCGGTCAATCATGACCCCCACCTGGCGGTGCAGGTCATGGGAGATTTCCGTGAGATGGCGCGCCAGCTCCGGGGTCACCAACTGGGCCGGGGGCACCCGGCGCCGGTAAAGGCGCTCCAGTTGGCGGTACTGCTGGGCTTTTAAACCGGTGAGATTGCCTAAGGGGCGGTGGATATTCTCAACTCCTTTACAATTAATATTATATCAAATTCGGCCTAATATGGGAATTATCGCTCCCTAGTCTCAATTAAACTAAGCTCCCATCATCAATCGGGCCAGGCCGCGGCCACATCCAGAACCACTTGCGCTCCCGCTTCCCGGGCCGCCTTAAGTTCGGGACTGTCCCACCCTCGGTTCCAAACCAGGGTGAATAGTTCATCGGACACCGCCAGGAGCGAAGCCATGGCCACGCCCCGATATTTCCCCACGGTGAACAGCGCGGCCGTCTCCATTTCAATGGCCAGTTCGCCCAACCCTTGATATCGGCGGACATAGTTTACGGTTTCCCGATAGATGGCGTCAACGCTCCTGATTTTGCCCTCATGCCAGGGGATTCCGGTCAGGGCAGTGCGGGCCTTTAATAGTTCCAAAAGCACCGGGTCAGGAGTGGATTTGGATTTATGGCGATAATACCGGGAAGTGCCATCCCCGACCATGGCGGAAGCAGGCACCATCAGATGGCCTATCCTGACCCGGGAGTTAAGGGAGCCGCACCATCCCAAGGTAAGGATCATGCGAGCATTCATGGCGATGAGATTCTCTATGACCATAACCGCGTAAGGCGCACCTACTACCGGGCCGACAACAGTGACGGACATCCCTTTCCAGGAACCCACCCCGATGGAACAATCCCAGATCCCTTCCCCGCTTCGGTCGGCATTGGTTAAGTTGCAGAGAAGATCGACATCCAGGGGTGAAAAAGCCAGGATCACCCTCGGGGCAATCTGGCGGTTGGGGGGGACAGGATAAACAATGGCCCGGTCCCCCTTCCCGGCCTGACTGCTGGAAGCGGTTAAAGTGAAATGGCTTACCAGAACTGCGGCAATGACCAGGAAAAGAATCAGACGTCGGGCCATTTGGGGATTCCTCCCTTACTGGAGATCAGTCCTGTTGCCGGTCCAATTACCAAAGATTTCCGCTAACCCGGTGGTGACGAGGTCAATAGGGGGGCCGGTCGCACCCGGCGGCCATCAAGGTGCACAGCCGCCGCCGAGCCGGGCTGAAAGTCGTTGAGATTGCCTAAAAGGCAGTGGATGGATACGGTTTCCGGTTTCTGGTTAAATGACTAAAACAGGGTTAATCAATGAGATAAACGCCAGATTTATAGGCTCTCCGTTTATCAGAAATGAGCCTAAGTTTATTACAGACGATTTTGAAATCTTAATGCAGGAGTTGCAAGGAAAACTTTCATATCACCTGTCCGATAGTCTTCATAGTTTCCACCAGCCCCGGCTGGAGCACGTCCGCCAGGGCCAGGTGGAGGCCGGCTCCGGCTAGGGCGGCCAGGCAGGTCTGGTCCAGTTGGGGCGGGTAGACCTTTCGCCGGCCGCTGCGGAGGTTGGACAGCCCCGCCATGGTGCGGGCCGGTTGGAGAAAAACCGCGCCCCCGGCCAGGAGGCGCACGGTTTTGACCACTGCCTTGATCTGGTCAAAGGCGTCGGGCCAGCTCAGGTGGGGGAACACCGGGTCGAAAATCAATTGTTCGTGGGGCACTCCGGCGGCCAGGGCGCGCTCTTGCAGTTCCACGGCTAAGGCGATCTTGCCCTCCAGGGTGGGCGCCACCCGGGATTTTTCATCCAGAAGCAGGAGCACTAAATCTGTGCCATGATCGGCGGCCAGAGGCAGGATTTCCCGAAGTTTTTCCTCCTCCAGGGTGCAGGCGTTGAGGATGGGTTTATCCCGGCATGCGGCCAGGCCTAAGGCCAGCACCCGGGGCTGGAGGCTGTCCAGGATGAGGGGAAGGGAGGAGACCTCTTGCACCGCGGCCACCATGAATGCTATGCGGTCGGCGCGGCGGGGTGAAAGATAGCCGGGGTTAATATCCAGATACGCGGCCCCGGCCAGCTGGCAGCGCCGGGCCAAATCTTGGATCGGGTAGGGGTCCAGCCGGGCCAGGGCGTCGGCCACCACCGGATTGGCGGCAGTTAGATTGTCCGCGGCAACAATCACTTCTTCTCCGTGCGATTCCCGAGGGCGGCCCGGGCCTGGTCCAAGGCCTCGAAGCCGGCGTCGCGCCGGGATTTCAGCCGATGTTTTTCCATTTGCCGCTCCCGGTCATCCTGGAGAAAGGGGAGATTGGCCCGGGCGATGTGATAGGCGCCCAGGAGCGCGCCGCCCAGAAGTTCGCAAGCCACCTGCAGATCGGAAATGAGGTGAAACCGGCATTTATTGCCGACGGCGACCAGCAGTTCCAGCCCCTGTTGGGCCTGGGCCATGATCTCTCCAGGACATTGCACCGCCTGGCGCACTGCCATTGCCAACACTGCTGCATCATCTGCGGCCCGAGCCCGGGTCAGTTGGAAATAAGCCCGGACGTCCCTGTCCTGCAAGTCGGCCAGGTTGCGGGCAATTTCCTGGACCTCTTGCCAGGTCTTTTCCCAAAAAGCGCCTGATTCCCCAGGGTTTCGGGGGCGCTGATATTCCAGGCGCACCACCTTTTCCATCAGGGCCAGGGCCACCCTGGCCCCAAAGGCCGCCGCGGCCCCGCCGCCAGGGTCCGGCTGGGGCCGGGCCAGTTCTTGCAGAAATGAAGGACTCATGGCTATCTTATATAAATTTGGGCGGGGTAAAACAATGGGGCAGCCCAATGCTGTCCATCAAGGATTTTGCCGCCACGGACATCCTGGCGCAATTAAAGTGTCGCCGCAGGCTTCAGCCGGCGCCGGCGCAGGCTGGAAAGCCTGTGCCACCAGACTATGCGACTACTGTAATAATCCCGAATTGTCACCCTGAGCGAAGTGAAAGGACCGGAGACCGAAGACGGGAGACCGGGTTTTTTCCCCGTCCCCAGGTCCTAGATTCTGCGCCGCCTACGGCGGCGCAGAGTGACAAAAATTAACCAGCTATTCCCACTTGGCGCACTTTTGCAGCAGCCTCAGGTTATGTCGAAGTCCCGCGGCGGCTGCCGAAGGATAATTCAGATTAGATTTTACGGCGGAACTATCTTATAATGCGACCCGGAAGCCTGAGTATTTAAATGAAAAAATGTAGTTACGGAGAGTCCATGCCCAGGTTTAAAAAGAAAAGATCCCAAAAAGTGGGTCTGCCTCCGGGGACCCTGGTCTATACCGGCGAAAAGGTGTTGGTGAAACCCCGCATCACGGTCATGGACTATGATGAGAATAATCTTTATGAAACCGAGTTGACCACCTTTGAAGGATGCCTGGTCTATAAAAATAAGCCTACGGTGACCTGGATCAACGTCAACGGCATTTCTCACATCCCCAACCTGGAAAAGCTGGGAGAATGTTTCAATTTACATCCCCTGGTGCTGGAAGACATCCTGAACATCGACCAGCGCCCGAAAATTGAGGACTATGACGATTATTTGTTCATCGTGGTAAAAACTATACGTTACGACGAAAGTACTAATGAGATAGTGGCGGACCAGATAAGTTTAATTTTGGGGAATAACTACGTAATCTCCCTGCACGAAAATAACGTTGAGATCTTTGATGTCATCAAGGAGAGGCTTCGCACCGCCAAAGGCCGAATCCGCAAGGCCGGAGCCGATTATCTGGCTTACGCCTTAATTGACTTCATCGTGGATAATTACTTCATCGTCCTGGAGAAGTTTGGTGAAAATATCGAGTTCGTGGAAGATGAAGTGGTGAAACAGCCCACCCCCCAGACCCTATCTTTCATTCACAAGGCCAAAAATGACATGATTCTCTTGAGGAAATCCATGTGGCCCCTCCGGGAGGTGGTGAGCCGCCTGTCGCACCGGGAGTCCCCCCTCATTATCGAGGCCACTTCCGTTTATTTCAGGGATGTATACGATCATGTCATTGTGGCCATTGACACGGTGGAGACCAACCGGGACATTCTGTCGGGGATGCTGGACATTTATCTCTCCAGCGCCAGCAATAAACTGAACGAAATCATGAAGGTCCTGACCATCATCGCCACCATCTTCATGCCCCTCACCTTTCTGGTCGGGGTTTACGGCATGAACTTCAAGCATATGCCGGAACTGGAATGGCCCTATGGATACTATACCGTCTGGGGAGTTTTGATCACCGCGGCGCTGTCCATGGTTTTGTATTTCAAGAGGAGAAAATGGTTTTGAGCCGGTGGCGCTTTATTGCCTTGTTTGCGGCTGCTGGAGTGATTATAGGTAAATTTACGGATTGCCCGTAACTAGTCGATTTAGTCAGCAGTTCGCTAATAAGGAGGATAAACCATGGCCGCCAGGGTGGGAAAGCCGGCTCCGGATTTTGAGGCCAGGGCCTATGTGAATGGGGACGTTCAGACGGTAAAGCTCGCGGAATACCGGGGCCAATGGGTGTTGCTCTATTTTTACCCCGGGGACTTCACCTTTGTCTGACCCACGGAATTGACGGCAGTTGCCGCCAAATACCCGGAACTCAAGGCCCTGGGGGCGGAAGTCCTGGCAATCAGCGTGGACAGCCCTTATTCCCACAAGGTGTGGCAGGAAACGGAGCTGTCCAAGATCATCCCCGGGGGGCTGCCTTTTCCCATGCTGTCCGATCCCGGCGGAGTCATCGGCCAGCAGTACCTGGTGTACGACGAGGAGGGAGGGGTGGACATCCGAGGCCGGTTTCTCATCGACCCCGACGGGGTGCTCCAGGCCATGGAAATCCTGGCGCCCGCGGTGGGCCGCAACGTGGAGGAGATGATCCGGCAGATCCAGGCCTGCAAGCACGTGCGGGAAACCCAGGAGGTCACTCCCGCGGGTTGGGAACCGGGCAAGAAAGCCATCAAGCCTTGCGCGGAAATGGCCGGCAAGGTCTGCGAGTTCTGGTCGCCGGAAATGGCGTTTTAGCTATCAGCTATCAGCAGTCAGCTTTCAGCTAACTACTAAAAATGAAAATTAAAAAAGCTGATAGCTGAAAGCTGACCGCGGAGGCGAAGCCGACATGAAAGCCATCTGGAAGGGATACCTGAAGTGCAGCCTGGTCACCATCCCCATTAAGATGTATAAGGCCATCGCCCGGAAGGCGCTGCAGTTCAACCTGCTGCACAAAGACTGCGGGGCCCGCATCCGCCAGGAGATGGTCTGTCCGGCCTGCGGCAAAACCCTGGGCCAGGAGGACGTGGTTCGGGGATACCAGTACGGCAAGGACCTGCACGTGGTGGTCACGGAAGCGGAATTCCAGCAGGCCCGGAAAGAGTCCACCGACACCATCGAGATTCTGAAATTTATCGACGCCGCCCAGATTCACCCCCTCTATTATTCCGATTCCCACTACCTGGTCCCCGACGGCCGGGCCGGGCTGGAGGCCTTCGCGCTGATTCACCGAGCCATGGCTGAAAGCGACAAGACCGCGCTGGCCAAAGTGGTGATGCGCAACCGGGAGCACCTGTTCTGTCTCCAACCCTATAACGGCGCGCTGGTGGCCTTTACCCTCCACTTTCCCCAGGAGATCCAGGCCGTGGACCAAATCGAGGGCGCCGACGAGGTGGGCAAGTTCCCCATCAGCGAAGAAAACCTGGGATTGGCCCGGACCATTATCCAGCACCTGAGCGGGGAGTTCCAGCCGGAGCAGTACCGGGATGAGTACACCCAGACCCTGATGGAGGTCATCCGGGCCAAAGCCGCGGGCCAGGAGTTCAAGGTGGAGCCCCGGGTGGAGCGGGAAAAGGTGGTCAGCCTCATGGACGCCTTGAAAAGGAGCGTGGAGGAGACGGCCCCGGGGGCCGCGGTAGGTAAAAAGCCCATGGCCCGGGCCGGGGAGAGGGCCAAAAGCGCCCTGCCGCGGCGGCAGAAGGCGTAGATGCTGGATGACAAAATCGCCCCCATGCTGGCTTACGCCGCCCGGCCGTTCGACTCCCCCCGGCACCTGTTCGAAATCAAATGGGACGGTGCCCGTTGTCTTCTGTTTGTCAAGGATGGCAAACTGAGGTTGCAAAACCGCCGCCTGGACGACATAACCTACCGTTATCCGGAAATGGCGTCCCTGCCCCGGAAGCTTAAAGCCCGGAACGCCATTCTGGACGGCGAGCTGGTAGTCCTTTCCCAGGGCCGGTCGGTGTTTGCCAAACTGCAGCAGCGGGAGCAGATAACCGACCCTTTGAAGATTCGGCTTCTTTCCCGGCGGCTTCCGGCCGCTTACGTGGCGTTTGACCTTTTGTACCTGAATGACAGAGAATATCTCCGGGTTCCTTTGATGGAGAGAAAACGCCTCCTGGAGAGCATCATGGGGGAATCTCCCTATCTGGTGGAGTCCCGGTTCATCCTGGAGAAAGGCCGGGCTTTCTTTAAGGAAGCCGTGGCCCAGGGCCTGGAGGGGATAATGGCCAAGGCCCTGGATAGCCCTTATCTTATCGGCGTCCGCTCCCGCCATTGGCTGAAGATCAAACCGAGGGGCCAGGCGGAGTGCTACATCGTGGGATATCGGGAAGGGCGGGGCGCCCGGCAGGGGCTGGTGGGCTCCCTGGGGGTGGCCACCCGAGAGGCCGGGACGTGGCGCTACCGGGGCCGGGTGGGAACCGGCTTTTCCGAGGCGGATCTGGCGGCTCTCACCCCCCGGCTGCAGCGGCTTAAGACGGAGGCGCCGGTGGTTCCACTGACCGCGCCGGTTAAAGGGATGGTTTGGGTCCGGCCGGAGCTGCGCTGTAGGGTGAGTTTTCATGAAGAGACGGCCCGGGGGCATTTTCGCGCCCCGGTATTTGAAGGGATGCTGGAGTGAAAAAGCTATTTGACCACCGGGAAGTCTCTCGCCTAACAGGTATTTCCGAGGGGCGCATCCGCGCCTGGACCAAGCAGGGCCTCACTCCCTGCCTGGAAAAGCGGAAAGGCGTCTTAATGTTTGACTTCCGGGGGCTGGTGGCCCTGCGCACCCTCCGGAACCTCCGGCAGCAGGGGGTCCCGTTGGGAAAGATTAAAAAGGCCGTTACCCGGCTGAAGCGCCTGCTGCCCGACCTCAATCAACCTTTATCCGAAGTGCGCATCCATCTGGTCAAGGGCCGTCTCATCTGCGGCCGCCACCGCAAACGGTTTACCCCGGAGGGCCAGTTGCTCCTGGATTTCTCCGGGGAACAAACCAAACCCCGGGGCCGCCAAGCCCTGGAGGCAGTGGAAGCCCTGTTCTTCCAGGCCCTGGAAGATGAGCAGGCAGAAAGGTGGGAGGAAGCCCGGCGGAAATATGAGGCCCTCCTGTCGTTGCTGCCCCGGCACGTTGACGCCCTGGTGAATCTGGCGAATATTTTATACCTCAAAGGCTCCGAAACGGAGGCCGCGGCCCACTACTTTCAAGCCCTGCGCCTGGACCCGGGCCACCCGGAGGCCAACTACAATTTCGCCAACCTCCTGGCGGAGCGGGGGGATCTGGACAAAGCGGTGCTCTTTTATGAACGGGCCTTGGATACCGAACCGGATTTTGTGGAGGCCCACTTCAATCTGGCCGTAACCCTGGAGGACAAGGGGGATTTACCGGGAGCCAGGCGTCACTGGCAGAGATATCTGGAGCTGGACCCCGAGGGCGAGTGGGTGGAATACATCAAGAAGCGATTGGACTAGGAGCAGGTTTCAGGTTTCAGGTTTCAGGTGTTAGGTGTTAGGTGTTAGGTGTTAGGTGTTAGTACTATAACGTTAAGTGTTGACAATTAATTTCCCATGTGCAAACATGGGGAGCATGGACAAACAAGAATTGCTCGAGGCCCGTGGTCGCCTGGAGGCTTTTCTTGAGCCGCTTTTGCTCATGTTGGG
>Ga0194111_10001203_pt1 | contig 31871 bp, 27 predicted proteins | sample TA2KigC300mmetaG_FD_146194 | JGI IMG/M metagenome (GOLD analysis project Ga0194111, IMG submission 146194) | Freshwater microbial communities from Lake Tanganyika, Tanzania - TA2015033 Kigoma Deep Cast 300m | ecosystem: Environmental > Aquatic > Freshwater > Lake | place: Tanzania: Lake... | reverse complement strand
CGTTTCTCCTATCGGTTCTTCCAGATGTTCGAATACTTCATTGGCGGTCAGTAACTCGAACTGCTTTTTTTCCTGTTCGATGCAGGTAACGGCTTCGAATCCTCCGGCAAATAAATTTTTGCAGTATTTGTCGTACCAGTAAAAGTCGAAACCTGAATCTCTCATAAGCCTTACAAATATTCCGTACCCGCCTCCGTAATCCATATATTTCCCTTTTTTTCCGAAAAATGTTTTTATCACCGCCCTTGTTACTTTTGTTATTTCAATGTTTCTCTTTAGCAATCCAATGTCGCTTTCATTAATTGCCTCGGAATATGCTTCTTCGAGCCAGTATGGCTTTTCTGTTTGTATGAATCCGCAGCTTTCGCATTTAAAATATTTAATTTTGTATTTAAATAATATTTTTGCCTCGGCAAAAAAACACGCGTCGCTATTGCAAATTTTACAGTTCATTCTTTATGATTTGTGAAATCTTAAGTATTTTTTAATTTTATTGTTTATATCGTCCGATATTCTGAAAATGTATACGGCAGAAAAATAAAAAACCGATACGATTATGCTTCTTATTGCCATATCGATGAAAACGTTTTGTATTTTTGGTATTATGAAATTTAACAAATATGTTGTCACACCTATTATGATTATTATCAGGTGCTTGTAACTCACGACCTGTATTTTATATGACAACTTTAAAAATATCCACTTCAGAAAATTAAAAATAACAAATGTTATTAGTATGGCTATTGCTGCTCCTACACCGCCGAAAATAGGTATTAAAATTAAATTTGCTACTACGCTTGTTACAAGTAAAATAATGTTAAATAAAGTGTCAAACTTGTATTTTGCCGAAGTATAAATTATTTCGGAGCTCAATCCGAGTGTTGTATCTATCAAAAAAGCTAACCCAAGTAAAAGAAAAATATTGAAGTTATCTGCATAAGCAGGTTTTCTGCCGAAAAAAAACATCAGGTTGTCTTCGTTGACAATGATTCCGAGATAAATAATCGTACCAAGTACCATCAGAACCAACGAAGATTTTCTGTAGATTTCCGAAATTCCCTTTATATCGTTTTCCTTCCACATACCCGCTATAATCGGAACTGTTATTTTATTCAAACTCCTTGTGGGCATGTAAATTACGGTTGCAATGTATAAATAAGTATAGTAAACCCCTACAATCGATAACCCTGCCATTGCTCCTAAAATTAATCCGTCAAGTTTTTCTCCAATCATCATCGAAGCGCTTGAGATAAGCGTAAACCCTCCGTATTTTAACATCTCAAAAACTTTTGTCCTGTTAATCGAAAGAAAATCAATCTTGAATTTGAATTCTTTTGAAATTATAAGCTGAATCAGAATTAAAAAGGAACAAAATCCGTAAGTAAAAAGATAAAAATAAACAAACTGATTGAAATCAATTACGGACGCAATTTTAAGCAGTATTCCAATCGTAGTTAACAGCCTGATACCGACTTCTCTTAATAATGTTGTGAATACGGTTCTGAATACAACCCTGGCAGTAACTTCCAGTATGTTGAATGTTATTGTGAAAAAGGAAAGGGGAATTACAAAATAAAAATATTCTACGAAAAGAGCGGAGTTTTCAATGTAAGCATTGACAATTAAAGGGCGGAATAATATGTATAATACCGATATTGCAATAAAACCGGATATGGTGATTGTCGTTACCCATGTTAAAAATCCTGAATGATTCTTGTCTTCGGTTTTGAAAAACGGGAAAAATCTTGTTATTATGTTTACAAGCCCTGTTTGCGATAAAAGAGCGAATACTACTGAAGCACCTATTAATAATTGTATTAATCCGAACTGTTCCGTTGTGAAAAAAGCGGGAAAAAGTAAAACTATGTTTAAATATCCTAATGCAACACCTGCGTATGATATTATTGTATTCCTTATCGCCTGCTTTTCGACAATTCCCATTTAAATTTCGGTTGTTTGTTCTTTTCTGACATTAACAGACTTCTGTGTCTGTAATAACTTTCAAATTACACACAAATTTAAATGTTATCAATTTATAAATATCTGACTTTACTTCTGTTTTTATTTATCTCTTACTCTTCCTTTGTCAGCATAGTTAATTTATCAACACAGGCAATTCCGGGAAATCTGTGTGATTGTAACCACGAAGTTGTTTAAGCAAAAGTAATGAAACGTATTGCTCTTTTTAATTTCATCGACTCGTGTCTCTGTAACTTATATCTCTCTTTTGAATTTATTAGTAATTTATTTTATGTTATTTTGAAACATTAAAATAATGTAATTTATGGTAAAAGTAAAAGTTAAATCTAAAAAACAACAGACAAAATCTTCCGCTGATATTAATTTGACTAAGTTTAATGAACTTCTTCAAAACAAATGGACGGACTATATCTTTGTCGGTATAATAATCCTTTTATTGCTTTTTGTCTTTTCAGGCGGATTGTTCGGCGGAAAAACATTTTCGGGCGGTGACCACGATGCCGCAAATGCGTTTAATACGTACCTCGATGATGCAAAAAAAGAAGGTATCTATCCGCTCTGGCTTCCGTATATATTTGTCGGAATGCCGTCACTTGCATCATTGACCACAGGCCTTCCGAGAATGTACGATATTACTACATATCTTGTTGATACTATCGTTAATTTTCCGAAAACATCCGGTAATTTTTTCCTTATGACTTTCTTCTATTACATTATTTTTGCCGTTGCCTTTTATTTATATGCAAGAAATAAATTCAACAATAAATTAATAGCACTTTATTGCGGAATTGCCGCTGTCTTTATTACCCCGATTGTTCAGCTGATTATTGTAGGTCACCATACTAAAATGATGACATTGGCTGTGTTTCCTTTAATATTGCTGCTTATTGATAAAATTATTGACTTAAATAAAAATAAACAGAGTATAACACCGGGAAAGTATAAAATTTTACTTTTTTTTGTGCTGCTGACTGTGACTCTTCATATCCAGTTGATGCATCACCATATTCAGATGCTCTTCTATTCGTATCTGATGATTGGTTTATATTTATTATATGAGTTGCTGGCTTCGTTGATTAAAAAAGAAAATGTAACCGCAGTTTTCCGGGCAATAATATTGTTTCTGTTTGCTTCTGTAGTTTCTCTTTTGATGGATGCTGATATTTTATTGTCCGTTAAAGAATATAATAAATATTCAATGAGAGGTTTACCGTCTATCGAGTCAAGGTTGTCACCCGAAAACCCTCTGACATCTCAAATAAAAGATTCTCCTCTCGATTATGAGTATGCTACAAACTGGTCATTCAGTCCCGGCGAGGTAATGACATTTTTCATACCTTCGTATTACGGCTTTGGAAATGTTGAAGTCGAAGGCAGACCGGCTTACTTGTACTGGGGACAAATGCCGTTTACGGATTCACCCGTATATTTCGGAATTGTTACGGCAGCTCTTGCAATTGTCGGGATTGTTTTTAATTTCAGAAAAAATATTTTCGTTCAGGCATTGTCCGTAACGTCATTCCTTTTTCTTATTCTGTCTTTTGGGAAAAATTTTCCGCTGCTGTTCGATTTGTTTTTTAAATATTTTCCATTCTTTAGCAGCTTCCGTGCTCCCGTTATGATTCTGTATTACTTCGATATCGCTTTTGTTATTCTTGCCGGATTCGGATTGAAAACGATCTTTGAAGCCGTAACAGTTCACGGTTCACAGTTCACGGTTCACAGAAAACAGATTAACGTTCTTTATGTTTTATTCGGAATAGGGGCGTTAATGTTTATTATTGCTTTTATCGGATTTGAAAATTCTTATGTCTCGGCTGTATTAAACGGACCTGCTGCTCAAAGAGAGCTGGCAAGTGGTGTTAATCCGCAGCAACTTACACCGGCATTGAAACAGCTCGGTGCGACGGCTTATTCCCTGGTAGTTAAGGAAATGCGCGTCAGTTCCATTCTCATTATGCTTACTATCGGAATTTCCTTGCTTTTCATTAAGAGAAAAATACCTGCTCAGTTGTTTGCTGTTTTGATAATTCTGCTTATTTTTATTGACTTGTTTATGGTTACATCCAAAACTATGCACTGGCAGGATAAAAAACAAAAAGAAGAATCTTTTAAAAATGAACCTGACTATGTTAAGTGGATATTGTCTAACAATCCAAATACCTACACGTTCAGAGTAGTTGAAATTAATGAAGGAACCATTCCGTATAATAATAAATATGCCTACTTCAGACTTCATCAGTTTCACGGATATCAGGGCGCTAAAATGAGAATCTATCAGGATGCGAGAGATGTTGTAGGAGACAGAAACCCGTTGCTGTTAAGTCTCGGTAATGTGAAATATGTTATTACGGATAAACCTATGCCCGATACGAATTTCAAACCTGTCTTCAAAGGTAGCCGTATGCTGCTTGAGAATACTTATAATTTGCCGAGAGCCTTTTTTGTGAATTTCTATAAGGTTGCCAAAGATATTGAAATTCTGAATAACATAAAACAAATGAACTTTAATCCGCGTGAAATTGCTTTTTTTGAAAATGATATAAATAAAAATATAGAACCGGCGGATTCGTCTGCATACGCAAAACTTCTAAATGCCGATATTCATAACCTTGATTATGAAGTTAACGCAAGCGGAAATAATCTTCTTTTTCTGAGTGAAATTTTTTATCCTGCAGGCTGGAAAGCTTATATCGATGGAAATGAAACCGAAATTTATAAAACTAATTATTTATTCAGAAGCGTCGTTGTTCCGAAAGGAGTGCATAAACTCGAACTTAAATTCTATCCGGAAACATTCTATCTCGGAAAAAACATTACGATTTTTGCCAACTTGTTTCTTCTTGCGATAATATTTGTATATATAGGCGGCGTCATTCTTGAAAAAAAGAAAAATAAGAAATAATTCTTCCTATTCCATACATCCATACATCCATACATCCATACACCCATACATCCATACATCCATACAATATTTTTTTAATTTGCTTTTTACTATTCGTTTTCGCTATTTTTTTTATTATATAAAAAAGTTATATTTGAACATCAAACTCTGTTCCTTTAATTATTATATACTGTTTTTTTACTATTTGCTTTTTGTTTTTAGTTCTTAATTGTTAATTTTTAATTGGTTTTGAGTATGCTTACTGATTATATTCCGATAGTAATCATAATGACTATTGCATTAGTCATTGCTGTTGTCTTTATCAGATTCTCGACATTATTCGGTCCTCGTAAGCCAAACCGTGAAAAACTTTCTCCCTATGAAAGCGGTATGGAACCCGTAGGAACGGCAAGAGAAAAATTCTCTGTGAAATTCTATATGGTTGCCGTTAGTTTTATTGTTTTCGATATTGAAATTGTTTTCCTCTATCCCTGGGCGGTGTCTTTTTTGAATTTGAATGGAGAAAAAATGTTATATGCTTTTATAGTTGCTATGATTTTTATTGTTTTACTTGCTGTCGGACTCATATACGAATACAAAAAAGACGTACTCAAATGGGACTGACACTGAAGATTCACACATTACACAATATTAATGAAAAAAGAAGCTCTAAAAGAAAATCTTGTCCTTGATAAAAGTTATAAATTTGCCGTCCGAATTGTTAAACTGCATCAGTATTTAAATGACGAAAAAAAGGAATATATCCTTTCAAAACAAATAATGCGGAGCGGAACATCAATCGGAGCAAACGTTAATGAAGCACAATCTGCTGTATCAAAAAGCGATTTTATAAACAAATTCGGAATTGCACTGAAAGAAATCAGAGAAACACAGTATTGGCTTAATCTTTTAAAAGACAGTGGTTATATAAGCGAAAAGTTACACGGTTCTTTACTCACGGATTGTATAGAATTGGCAAAACTTATTAACAGGATAATATTAACGACTAAAAATAATTTTAAAAAAATTAAATAATTTACTCATAATTCTGCATTCTACATTTTAAATTCTACATTGAAAAACATATATTGAGCCATCAGCTATCAGCTAAATTATTATACATTAGATAATAAACTTGGGCTTAGAAGAAAAACTAAATAGAGACGGCTTCATAACATCGAAACTCGATGCTATGATTAACTGGTGCAAGAAAAACTCCCTCTGGCCCATGCCGATGGGGATTTCCTGCTGTGCAATCGAAATGATGCATACGGCAGGACCGAGATTCGATATTTCCAGATTCGGCAGCGAGGTTTTCCGCTTTTCTCCGCGTCAGTCGGACGTTATGATTGTAGCGGGTACTACAACATATAAAATGGCAAAAGTAGTAAGAAAAATCTATGACCAGATGGCAGAACCGAAATGGGTAATCGCTATGGGTGTATGTACTTCAAGCGGCGGAATGTACCGCACATATTCAGTCGTTCAGGGAATTGACCAGTTTTTGCCGGTTGATGTCTATGTCTCCGGATGCCCTCCAAGACCTGAGAACTTATTAAATGCATTGATTAAATTACAGGAAAAAATTAGAAAAGGAGGAATCAATAAAAAGAAATGAAATTTAAAAATATTTAACTCTATATAAATTTATTTAATAAAAATAACCCATCAATAACTTTATACATTGGGAAATATATAATAACATTAACAAATATGTATTACGAAAAGGGAGAATACATTATTCCTTTTGATGGAACACAACTAACTTCAGGAATATATTTCTGTAATTTTGAAATAAATAATTCAACCATTGCTAAAAAACTTGTTATTCTTAAATAATATTTATTAACTTTAAAAAAAGGAGTAAACATGAAAAAAGTACTTCTAATATTGTTATTTGGAATTTTCATTTTCACTAATGCTTATTCACAAAGAATTTTGGTAGATGAAAATTTTGAAAACACTGGATTCCAATCCGATAGTCTCCCTCCAAACTGGTCGAAATACGATCTGGACCCATGGGGTGGTCCTGGAAGGGATTGGGCTGTAAGAGATTCGGGAACTGGGTATGTAGGTACAAGTGTCAATGTTTTCGCTCTTGCTCATAGTGGACACAGAGCTTTAACAATTCCATGGTCAGCAGGAGGTAGTAGCGGTATTGCGGATGATTGGGTAATTACTGATAGTTTAAATATACAAACGGGAGATAGTTTAATTTTCTGGTTAATGTTTGGTAGTCGTCCACCACTTCAGCCCTATTCAGATTCTTTACAAATATGGGCATTGTATGCTCCTGTTCCTGTTGCTACTCTTGAGAAAATTGCAACATTATTTAGTTTTGATTCAAACAATGTTTGGACTGAGTTTAAATTCGATCTTTCTATTTATACAGGACAAACAATTTACATTGCTTGGAGATATAATATGGATGTTAGTATCAATGGACTTTGGAGTAATGTTGATGATGTTTTTATAGGAAATAGGTCAGCTATAGGTATTTACCAAATCAACACAAACATACCTGATAAATTTGCATTGCATCAGAATTATCCGAATCCATTCAATCCTCTGACAAAAATAAGATTTGACCTTGCTAAAAATTCCAATGTGAAAATTACTGTTTACAACAATCTCGGTCAGGAAGTAAAAGTACTGGTTAATGAATACCGCACTGCGGGATATTACGAAACCGACTTCAACGCCTCGTATCTTCCAAGCGGAGTATATTTCTACAGGTTGGAAACCCAGTATTACACGGAAACAAAGAAGATGGTTGTCATAAAGTAACCTTTTTGATACATCAAAATAAAAAAGCCGTATCTCCCGATACGGCTTTTTTATTTATCCCTTTATTTGTTAGTTTCCTATATGTCCTGGCTTCCGTTCATAGCAAGGTTGTTAAATTCTGTCAACCTGTTTCAGGACAAGACAACTTTACTGTACTAAACGCGTATCTCTATTCCCATTACTGCATCCTTATATGCATTGTCTGATATCTTATAAAACGGTACTCCGATTATTTCGAATGATTTGAAATCTATTTTGTATTTTAACTCTTTTAACATATCCGATTTTTCCGCCTCGAATGAGATAAATATAAATTCAACTAATTTTTTAGCGTCTTCTTTACCGTATGCGAATCCAGTCAGTTTTGTGTTATATTTTTGAGGAGATGGAAAAGGATTATTCATTGTAAAATTCTGTGAGATATTTTTCAAACTTTCCAGACTGCAGTAAAAAGCAGGGATATAAAATATCACATCCTGTGCAAATCCTTCATTTTTATTGAATAATTTATTCATCAGCCCCGCAGCTTTCCGCTCATATAGATTTATGTAAGTTCTTACTAACCAGAAAGGTTTGTATGTTAACTCTGCATTTTCCTTGCTTCCTTTTCTTATTGCGGGAGCAGCGAAGTTTATTTCAACCGGATGCATTTCGCCGTCTGTTATTTCAAATCCGCTTCCGCAGCTCGTGCAATATGTCACAAAGTCATTAAAACTGACTACTAATCCGCTGCCGCATTTTTTGCAGCTTAAAGAAACTAATTTAAAATCCATTTTACATTTACATTTTTTATTTTTTAATATTTATCTCGAATTTCGTAAATCTTTCCCCTCTCTATCTATTTCCCTTTTACTATTTCCAATTTACTATTTTTCTATGTTCTATATTCTATGTTATATATTATATGTTTTTATGTTATATGTTCTATATTATATATTATATATTATATATTATATGTTCTACGTTCTATATTCTATATTCTATATTCTATGTTTTTATGTTATATGTTATATATTATATATTTTATGTTATATGTTATATGTTATATGTTATATGTTATTCTACTTATTATTTCCAATTCCGAACGGAACAGAAATTCCGATGTTATTTGCTGCTTCAGTCAAAACACTTGCACTGAAACCCGTACCTTGTGATTTTTGCTTTGATTTGGTTTTTTGCGGCTGTCCTGTTTGTACTATGCCCGTGCCTTCTTCTATTTCCGCACCGTATCTGAACTTTTTATAAGCTGAACTTATTAAAGCAAAACCGGCTACAAATGCTACGACAAAAACACCGACCGAAAATTTATTTGCACCAAACAAAAATCCGCCTAAAAATGTAATTAAAAACATTCCCGCCACGGTTCCCAGAATACCTATAACAGCCCTGTATAAATTGTTGCCGGGAGCTTTACCGTAACATATTGAACCGTCTTCTCCGTCAACAACAACCTGATAAATTTTATTTTGATATTGATAACGGATAATCCATAAAGGATAATATACAATGTAAACGTTCTTTCTCACAAGGTTGTAATGCTCAAAAGAAATCCTGTCAACCCTTGCTGTGCTTCTTGCGCTGTTCTTAAACTGTGTTTCCGCATAATCGGTAATTTCTTTTTCTGAAGATATTATGTTAAAAACCATTCCTTCGTTCTGTAAAGTATCAAAATCTACTGCTTTTATTTCGTCACCCATCAGATTTACCCAGTTTACTCCGAGTTCAGATACATTACATGCTGAAAAAGTATTATCGTAAGTCTGCTGAATCTTTTTTTCTACGTCAACATAATAAGTTTCAGTACGGTTGTTTGTAGTGCGTGTTCTTTTTTCCTGCCCGAGTACCCACCCGACCACATCGGCGGTAACACGCCAGTAGGGAATGAATACAAGAAATGCATCGGTTATCTGTGACTGTTTGGCTAAACCCGATGCCTTGGAGATTCCTGTCGCAAGCCATTGATATGCCTTCTGTATTGCCTGGTCTCTGTTGATTTTTTTCGGTACGTAATATTTCAGTGTTCCGCTTAATCCTTTAACCGCTAATAATGTTCCGCAATACTTGCAGTTAAAGGTTTTTAAACCCTCTGCAAGGTCAAGCTCGCCGTTGCAGGAAGGACAAACTATTCCCTTAATTACTTTTTCTTTTTTTAATCTGATTGCCTGTTCTGTAATTGTCTGCTCTGTCGAATTGTTCATGTTTTATTTTTTTATACTTTTTTGGCTATAATATATGCTATGATTACAAGAGGAATAAAAATTAGAATGTAAAGAAATACTTTTATTACCTCGTAAAGAAATATCCACCCCTCGCTTCCGTCACTCGCTGCGAGAGCAACGATTAAACTTAATATGCTCGCAAGCAATAATAATCCTATACTGCTTCCGAAAAGTAACCTGAAAGGTGTTTCACTCTTGGCAGGCCATGTATTTGCATATACTTTTCCGGAAGAGGCTTCTACTATCGCCGTATATTGTTTGCCGTTGTAATTATAATAAAATTGATATAAGGGTATATGAACGAGACTTGTTTCTGTAGCGTTTTCAACCGGAACGCCTGAACTTTTAAGCCAGCTTTGAGCCGCCGATAACTGTATATCCGGATTTATAAAATCCTTCATGTTATGCTCTTTTTTTTGAAATAATTTTAAGTTGCCTGCGGGAATATCTATATTCTTTATTTCCGAAATTGAAGTTGAATGAGCCGGCTGCAGATATATTCTCTCAGTGCTTGTGTCTTTTATTTTTATGTACCATAGCGGAAAATAGTAAAAATATACTGCTGTAACCTGCGCATTCTTGTCCAGATCCTTAACGTGAAAATTTCCGGACATCCACCTTCGTAAATTGCCGTCCGCTCTCTCTTTTGTAAAGTTGCAGTTTACCATATAGTGCGTAACAACTTTTCGCTTGTCAATGTAAATTGCCGAACCGCAGAATTCACAATCGATGGTCCGTGGGAAATTTGTTCTCACCCGCACATTGAGGACAAATAATCGTTGATGTGACAATATTTTCCATTGTTCTTTGTAATAATTAAAAAATATTTTCTTCCCCCCAACCCCTTGTCACTCATAACTCATAACTCATAAAACTAATCCCTAATCACATCTTTGCCAGCAGTTCCTTTTTCTTCGTGTTGAATTCTTCTTCCGTTATTAATCCTGCTTCTTTCATTTTCCCTAATTTTTCAATTGTACTCATTATTTCCTCCGCCGACATTTTTTCTTCTTTCTTGGGTTCAGTTTGTCCGCTTTGCTGCTGTCCGGATTGCTGCATGTTTTGAAATTGCTGTCCCATTATGTTCGCCATAACCATTCCTGCTCCAAGTCCTGCTCCTATTCCCGCTGCTCCTCCTGACGGATTTTCTGCCGCTTTTTCCATTGATTGAGCTGTCTTGAATTTCATATACGCGTCTAAATTGCCGATTGCTCCCATCGAACTCCTCTCGTTTATCTTTTCCTGTACTTCCTCCGGCGGTACTATCCCGGCTATTATGAAATCTGTTAACTCTATTCCCATGGAATTAAAGAAATCAGAAACTGCAGCTTTTACTCCGGATTCTATCTGAGGATAATATTGTCCTAAGTCGAATATTGTCTTAATATTCTGACCTAAAATTGTGTTTAATCTTGAAACAATACCGTCTCTGAGATAATCTTCTATTTGTCCGGTATCGTATAATCCCTGCGTTGCAACAATTTCAATTAAAAATTGACGTGCGTCAATTATTCTCATCGAAAATTTTCCCGAAGCTCTGAGCTGAACATATGTTAATTCCGCATCGCGGAAATTAATAGGGGATTTTGTACCCCATTTCAAATCAATAAATTTTTTCATTGAAATAAAATATACCGACGCCTGAAACGGAGATGTGCCGCCGAAAGGAATACCGACTAATTTTGTTAAGAAAGGTATGTTTTCCGTCGTTAATGTGTGCCTGCCGGGACCGAAAGCATCAAGCACCTTTCCGTCTCTGAAAAAAAGTGCTGACTGTGTTTCCTGAACAATTAATTGTGTGCCGAGCCTGTAGCTCGCTGAACCTGATTGCGGTTCTCTGTGTACCATTACTTTGCCCGTTTCGTCAAAGTATTTAATTACGTCTATTAGTGCCATTTTTTTTATATTTAGTTAATAATTAATAATTTTATTTCTTCCCTCTCCCATACCCCATACAACCATCCATCCATACAACCATCCATCCATACAACCATCCATCCATACATCCTACTTCCTTTTCTCCATTCCTATTCTGTTTCGTATACAGCCGGAACAAAAGATTGTTCAGTTTTCGGAGGTCTGACGTAACCCTTATCAATCTTTTTTGGAGGTAGAATAATCGGCTCAGGAGTCAAATCTTCGTAAGGTATCATCGTTAATAAATGGTGAATACAGTTGAGCCTTGCGGCTTTTTTGCTGTCTGCCTCGACTACGAACCAGGGAGATAGCTTCGTGTCCGTGTATGCAAACATTTCATCTTTTGCTTTTGAATATTCTGTCCATTTCTCTCGTGATTTTAAATCCATCTGGCTTATTTTCCACCTTTTAGTCGGATCGTCGATTCTGTCCTGAAATCTTTTCTCCTGCTCTTTGTCGCTTACGGAAAACCAGTACTTTATTAAAATTATTCCCGACCTTATTAACATTGCTTCGAACCTCGGACACGACCTTAAAAATTCCCAGTACTCGTCTTCTGTGCAAAATCCCATTACCCTTTCAACGGTTGCTCTGTTGTACCAGCTCCTGTCGAATATTACCATCTCTCCTGCCGACGGTAAATGTGCCGCGTATCTTTGAAAGTACCATTGCGTTTTCTCTTTTTCTGTCGGGATTCCTAATGCTACTATTCTGCAAATTCTCGGATTTAAATTCTCTATTATTCTCTTTATCGTTCCGCCCTTGCCTGCAGCATCCCTTCCTTCAAATATTATTGCTACTTTTAAATTTTTATATTTTATCCATTCCTGGAGTTTTACCAGCTCTACCTGTAACCTGATTAATTCTTTCTCATAAATTTTGTCGTTTATTTTTATGGGTTCATATACTTTTTCCATGCCCGGCTTTAACTCTGTTTCGTGCCCTTCTCTGTGATTGGATGACTGATGATTGTACTCTGATTGTTGAAGTTCTGAAATCCGGTTCTGGTTTTTCTTGTTTTTCTTTCCTGACTTATGTTTATCTTTTTTTCCCATATGTACTTTTTATAGAGTTCTTAAAATGTTTTCCCTGTCGTCGAATTTTAAAATAAATCTGTCGAGGATATCCGAAATCTTGGCAACCTGCTCCTTTATACCGGAGTCCTTTATTGTTAAATCCTCCAGCTGTGCAAATTCATTGACTATCTTTTCGATATCGGTAAACAATAAAGAATCATATTCATATAACAACTCAAGCTTTTCGTCCTTAATCTTTACGATGTCAAAAGCTCCGCTGTAACCTCTTGCGGCTGAACGAAGTTTTGCAATTGCATTTTCGTTTTTTTTGTCTATCTTGTCAATGTCCCTTGCCTCAAAAAGCCTGTTGTTTGAACTCAGATTGTTTACGGCGTTTTTAATTCTTGTCTTGTTCTGTTCAAGCTTCTTTGCAAGCTGATTCCTCAATATTGTATCGAGCTCTCTTGCATTATCCCTGTTGAGATAACCGTCGTAACCGGGAATAAACCTTTTTACTTTCTCAAAGAAATTTTCCTTTGATTTGATTATGTCCAGTTTTGATTTTAAGTCTGCCATATTTTTTTTATTTAATTTTTTAAATCCTTTAATTCTTTTAATTTGTTTAACGCTTCTATAGGAGTAATTTTGTCAAGGTCTATCTCATCGAGAAGTCTGCTGTATCTCTCATCTTCGGTAATCTCAAAAAGACTTATTTGGAACTCGTCGGCATTTCTTCTTCTTGCTTCTTTTTCTTCAAAATGTCTGAGAATCTCCTTTGCTCTGTTGGTTACAGATTCGGGTAGTCCCGCCATTTTTGCCACCTCTATTCCGTAACTGTGGTCGGCAGTTCCTTCTGATATCTTTCTTAAAAAAATTATCTTGTCGTTGTATTCTCTTACTTCCACCCTGTAGTTTTTTATTCTGTCGTATTTGACTGCGAGGGAATTTAATTCATGATAATGTGTCGCAAATAAGGTCTTAGCACGCACCGATTGGTTTTCGTGCAGATACTCGGTAATTGCCCATGCAATGCTGATACCGTCGTATGTACTTGTACCTCTTCCGATTTCGTCAAGCAGTATCAGGCTTTTTGTCGTTGCGTTGTTTAAAATGTTAGCGGCTTCGTGCATCTCGACAAGAAATGTGCTTTCTCCCTTGGCTATATTATCCGAAGCTCCTACTCTTGTGAAGACTTTATCTACTATCCCGATGCTTGCCTTTTTTGCCGGAACAAAACAACCGATTTGTGCTAAAAGTACTATTAAACCTACCTGCCTCAGATAACTCGATTTTCCGCTCATATTCGGACCGGTCAATATTAATATCTGATTTTTACCGGTGTCGGATTCTGTGTCGTTTGGAATGTATTTTTCCCCGGCCGGCAAAAGCTTCTCTATTACCGGATGCCTGCCTTCTTTGATTATTATTTTGTCCGATTCGTTTATTTCGGGTAATGTGTATTTGTTCTGAGAAGATATTTCGGCAAAACTTACTAATACGTCTATCATTGCCGTAATCTGTGCGTTTTTCTGTATCTGTTCCGTGTAATTTAATATGTAGATGCGTAATTCCGATAATATTTCGTTTTCTATTTTGTTAATTCTTTCTTCGGAATTGAAAATTTTATCTTCGTAACTTTTTAATTCCTCGGTTATGTATCTTTCCGTGTTTACTAGGGTTTGTTTCCTTATGTAATCGGCGGGTACTTTATCAAGATTCGGCTTTGTGACTTCGATGTAATATCCGAATATTTTGTTGTAGTCAACCTTTAAAGAACTGATGCCTGTCCTTTTTCGTTCTTTGCTCTGATAATTTTCAATCCAGGTTTTCCCGTTGATAAAAATGTCTTTTAATTCGTCAAGCTCCGAATTGAAACCCTTGTTTATAATTCCGTATGTATCCTTGCCTAAAAGATAATTGTCGTTGATTACTGACTCTATCCTGTTTGTTAAATCCGGCAGCTCGACTAAACTTTCACATAACTGCTTCAGAAATTTTTCGCCTTGCCCCCCGCCTGTAATGTAATTACCTGCCTCTTTTTCATCTGACCTTTCGCTGATGTTATCACGTTCAGCCCCTTCATCATATTGGTCACGATGTATCGGAATTCCTTCTGTTTGGGATTTCAATAACCCGATGTTATTATAAATTAATTTTTTTATCTCCGATATTTTCTTCAGTGAATACTTTAACTGCAAAATGTCTCTTGGAACCGACTTTCCTGTTGCTGTCTTTGATAATAATCGCTCCAAATCTGCTATTGATTTTAATTCTTCAGCGGTTTTTTTTCTTAAATTTTTATTATTGTAAAAAAACCCGACAACCTGCAGCCTCTTTTCAATTTGGTTCTTGATTTTTAACGGTCTTGAAATCCATTTTTTCAGAAGCCTCCCGCCCATCGCCGTTATTGTTTTGTCAAGTACCGATATTAAAGTGCCCTCTCTTCCGCCCTCTGATATCGACGTGGTTATCTCGAGATTTCTTTTTGTTGCAGGGTCGAGTATTATGTAATCTTTGTAATCGTAAACGGTTATCTTTTTTATGTGCGATAAATTATTTTTTTGTGTCTCGTTAAGATAATTCATTATAACACCTGCGGCTACTATTCCTTCATGCATGTCTTCTATTCCAAAGCCCTTTAAGGACTGTGTGCCGAATTGATTTGTCAGCAGCTCGCGTGCATAGTCGATGTTGTATATCCAATCGTCAACTTTTGTTAATATATACTTTTTTGCCGATGTTGTTATGTCGTGTGAACTGTAATCGAGCGTTTCGTATACTTTTTCTTTACTCCGCTTGGGTATTAATATCTCGGAAGGACTGATTATTTCTATCTGGTCTTTTAATTGTCCTATGTGTATCTCGGAAGTTGAAAATTCTCCGGTCGAAACATCGCAAAAAGAAAAACCGCACTTTTCATTTTTTATGTAAATTGCCGCAAGGAAATTGTTTGATTTTTGGCTTAGTATTTTTTCCGAAAAATTTGCACCCGGAGTAACAACCTCTACAACGTCACGTTTTACTATCCCTTTCGCAAACTTCGGGTCTTCGAGCTGTTCGCATATAGCTACCCTGTAACCGGCTTTTACTAATTTCGGAAGGTAATTGTCTAAAGCATGATGAGGAAAACCGGCAAGCGGTACTTCGGATGCGGCTCCGTTTGCCCGTTTCGTGAGTGTTATGCCCAGTACCCTCGATGTGGTGACTGCGTCATCTTCAAAAGTTTCAAAAAAATCGCCCATCCTGAATAGCAGAATCATCTCGGGATATCTTTCCTTGATTTTTCTGTATTGCCGCATTAATGGCGTTTCGTTTCTGTAAGAAGGGCTCAATTTCTTAAAAATTTACTAATTTGTCTTTTAAACATTTGTGTAAAAGTTCTCTGCCTCTGAAAATATGAGCTTTTACCGTGCCTAAAGGTATATCAAGTTTCTCCGCTATTTCCTCGTATTCCATTCCTGTTTTATGCCTTAAAATTATTACTTCTTTGTATTTTGCAGGGAGTTTGTCTATTGCTTCGTTAATGATTTTTTTTTTCTGCTCTTCAATTAAATTTCTGTCAGGTGATGATTCTGTGTCGGCAATTTCAAACCTCAGATCTTCATCCTCGGATGAAAAATCCTTGTCAATCGAAAAAGTGTTCAGTTTTTTCTTTCTGAGGTAATCGATACAGTTGTTAGTTGCAATTTTGAAAAGCCAGGTGGAAAAAGCAAATTGCCGGTCGAATTTATCGAGAGAATTAAATGCCTTTATGAATGCTTCCTGTGCAAGGTCTTCGGAATCGTCGCTTTTCTGTATCATCCTGTTTATAAGATTTTTTATCATATTGTAGTATTTTTTCATCAGCTTCTCAAAAGCCGATTGGTCTCCCGCAAGAGCCTTGTCTATCAGTTCATAGTCTGTTTGTTTGGAATTAAAATTTCTGTCTTGCATATTAAAAACAATATAAGAAAAAAATCTTAATCTTAAAATTTACAACTATTAACAACTAAATTCAATAACCAAATGAATAATCATAAAAGAAAAACATAACGGTTTATATTTTAATTTTGAATTATAAAAAATCGTAAAACCTTCTGATGAATATGATAATTTCTTTATAGGAAGTAATAGTCGGTTGGTTCTTTAATCTTAAGGTATAATTTGTGAGGTTTTTAAAAATATTTCAATTTGTTTGTACGCATTTTCAAGGAGTGTTAATCAAGTAAAGTTCCGAGTTTATAAGCCTTGTTAAAGTAACAGTCAACTCCTCTGTGCTCAATATCTCCGGCATATAAAGAACCTAATGTTTTTCCGTTTAATGCAACCTTGACTGTGTCTTTGATGATATGAGTGGCATCGTCGCAAAACATTCTGTATATAGGAGGAACTAACCCGGTTGAGATGATAGTGATTGATTTTCTCTTTTTATCCGACCTTGGTACAGGAGCTCCGTGTAAAGTTAAAAGTTTTCCGCCGGGTTTTGCAAATACCCATACTATTCTTACAAGAAAAGTATATAAAACCTCATGTACGCCCCCGTTATGAAGCGGTGTGCCTATGATAAGAAGATCGGATTCGTGCAGTTCTTTGCATAATATATCCATATCATCACGAATTGAACATTTTGCAAATGGCTCTTTGGTGTCGCTGTCCCTGCAGGAAAGGCAGTTTCTGCAGTAACCGATGTTGTAATCGATTAAGTAAATCTTTTTTACATTCAAATCATGATTTTTTGATTTTGCTCCTTCAATCGCCTTGTCAACAAGTTTATCCGTTGATTTGCCTTTTCTGGAAGTTGCTGCAATTGCCAAAAGATTCATAATGACTCCCTTCTTTTTGCTTGAAACGGAAAAATTTATTTATTCTGTAAAAGAAAATAGTAAGAATTATAAAAAAAAGATATACATAATAACAAAATCAATCTTTTTTTTTAATAATAAATATAAAAAAATAAAACATACCGTTTGTTATTTATTATACCGCTAAAAAACAGAGAACTTCAATTGCATTTTTTTCGTATTTTTGTATATATGAAAGTAAAAAGTTGTAAAATAAAAATTATTACGCTCGGGTGTTCAAAAAATATCGTGGATTCGGAATTTCTTACGGCACAGTTGTCTGCCAATAATATGGAAATCACCGGTAGCGATAAAAAAGCCGATGTTGTGATAATTAATACCTGCGGATTTATTAACGATGCGAAAAAAGAATCAGTCAATACGATTCTAAAAGCCGTGGCAAATAAATTAAACGGAAAATTAAAAAAAGTCATTGTCGCAGGCTGCCTTGTCGAAAGATATATCACCGAGTTGAAAAAAGAAATCCCGGAAATTGATAAACTTGTTGGTACCGTAGATAACAGAAAAAATCTGAAAAATTTACTGAATGAAGTCGATGCTGATTATATAAAAGAATTGGCGGGTGAGAGAGTTTTAACCGCTCCCTCTCATTTTTCTTATTTGAAAATCAGCGAAGGATGTGATCGAAAATGCTCGTTCTGTGTAATTCCGCAAATCAGAGGAAGACACCGCTCAAAAAAACTTCACGTTATTTTAAATGAAGCAAAACTCCTTGCAGAAAAAGATGTCAGGGAATTAATTATTATTGCTCAGGATTCTACATATTGGGGAAAAGATATCTACGGAAAAAGAAAACTCGGTATGCTCCTGAGTAAACTTTCGGAAATTAAAAATTTTAAATGGATTCGGATTATGTATGCCTATCCTTCGGGATTTCCGCAGGATGTAATAAGTGTTATGAAACATTCGGAAAATATATGCCGGTATATCGATATCCCGATTCAGCATATCTCGGATAATGTGCTGAAACGTATGAAAAGAGGAACAACATCGAAAACAATTATAAATCTGCTGGAAAAACTCAGAAAAGAAATTCCGGATATTGCAATCAGAACAACCCTGCTGCTCGGACATCCCGGGGAAACAGAAAAAGATTTTGAGGAACTCCTGAATTTTATCGGTGAATTTAAATTTGACAGACTCGGAACATTTATTTATTCGGACGAAGAAGGAACACCTTCGTTTAATTTAAGAAATAAAATTCCTCAAAAAGAAAAATTGCTCAGACAGAAACTTATTCATAACGCACAGCGCGAAATATCTTATAACAACAATATGAAGGAAATTGAAAAAGTTTATGAGGTGCTCATCGATGGTAAGGAAAAAAACTATTACACCGGAAGAACATATAAAGACGCCCCTGAAGTTGACCAGCAGGTCGTTATATCAAAAAATAAAAAAAACCGGAATATAGAAATCGGGAAATTTTATAATGTCGGCATCTGTGATTTTGAGGAATTCGATTTATTCGGCAAGATTTTGTAATACTCCGTTGTATAATAACAGCAGTATAACTGCTCCCAGAATAATCCTGTAAATAATAAACAACAGATTGCTTCTTGTCTTTAAATAATTTAAAAGAAACGCAATTGAAAAATACCCTACTATTCCGGAAACAACGGTTGCCACTATCAATCCTGCCGTATTTTCCCCGAGTAATGCCTCCCGCTCGGAATATAATTCGTATAGACCGCTTAAAGTAATTGCGGGTATGCTTAAGAGAAAAGAAAATCTTGCCGCAGTTTCCCTTTTCAGACCGCAGAATAATCCCGCGGTTATTGTTACGCCGCTTCTCGAACTGCCGGGAATTAACGAAAGTACCTGAGCTAAACCTATAACGATTCCGTCGCGTACGGAGATTTTCGTCAGCTCTTTTTCGTGTTTGGATACCCGCTCGGCAATGTATAATATAACGGCAAGCAGTATTAAAGAACCGCTTATGACGTATAAACCCCTTGCTTCCCCTTCTATGAATCTTTTTAATAATACGCCGAAAACGGAAATCGGTATTGTACCTAATATTATTAGAATAAAAATCCTCGAATACGGGTCTGTAAATAAACTTTTATTTTTTAATGCCCCACGGAATCCTGTTACAAGATTTGCTATATCCGTTCTGAAATATGCAAAAGTAGCGACGAGAGTCCCTATCTGTATTACCGCCGTGTATGCCGCTCCGGGATCCCCCCAGCCGAGTAAGGCAGGAACTACCCTGATGTGTGCTGTGCTGCTTATCGGTATGAATTCTGTCAGTCCCTGTACGATTCCGTATACTACTGCCTGTAAAATTTCGAACATAAAATGTATTTAGTAAAAGAAAACTTCTGCTCCGATTCTTACTCCGAAAGAAAAACTGTTTAAGTTTACGTTGCTGTTGTTTTTGGCTTTTAGATTGTTTCCGTTTGAATCTTCGAGCGGTGAATTAAATGTCTGGTTTATGTATAAACAGAAATATCCCGCCGTGTGAGTGCTTATCTGTATGTTCAGCGAGGTCTCTAACTTGATTCCCAAACCGGTGGATTTATAAGTAAGTTCTCCTCCGGAAAGTTTGTAGTAAAATCTTGATAAAATTAACCCGCCCCCGCCTCTGATTTTAATTAATGAATGTCCGTAAGGCATAATGTAACTCAGTAAAAGATACGGCTGATGGTTAATATAACTGAAATCGTAAAAAGGATATTGAGCCAGATTCATTGTCTTTGAAAACAAAGTGTATTCACCCTTAATTGAAAAATTTTTCAAAAACTGATATTCTATTCCTCCCCAGAAATCAAATGCTCCGTTGAAATCGCTGTACTTGTTTGATTCCGGTATATTCGGATAATATGGAAGTTCGTATTGTAAAAAGTTTATTAATGAGTTGTCTGAACCGTAACTTGCCCCCATGCCGAATGATAAAGAAACAGGTTTCCTTTTCGTGGAAATGTATTCGAGTGTAATCCTTGCAGAATCCGAAGCAAACGTTTCTTGCGAAACAGTAAATAGAAAAATTACCGTTAATAACATTTTAATAAATCCGAACATGAAAAATATTCTATGTCTATTATCCTGCCGACCCCCCCTCCTGTCATCCTGTCCCCTAATTCTGTCATCCTGAACTTGTTTCAGGATCTCTCTCCCACCCCTGTCATCCTGAACCCCCCTTCTGTCATCCTGAACTTGTTTCAGGATCTCTCTCCCACCCCTGTCATCCTGTACCTGATTTATTGTTATCCCGACTTGTCGGTATTTCTGCATTTCGTATCTAAGCATCGATGTTCGCGTATTTTGCGTGTTGTTCTATGAATTTTCTCCTCGGCTCTACTTCTTCTCCCATTAGTGTCCTGAACGTCTTATCTGCTGCCGATGCGTTTTCATTCGTTACCTGAAGCAGTGTCCGTGTCTCCGGATTCATTGTCGTAAGCCATAACTGCTCCGGATTCATCTCTCCCAAACCCTTGAATCTTGAAATTACAACCTTGCTTTCTCCGCTTCCGTATATTACTCCTTCGTCTGACTCTGTCTTCTTTTTCTCTGCTTTCAGCGATTTTAATATCTCGTCCTTTTCGTCTTCGTCATACGCATACTGCTCGATACGCCCTTTTTTTATCTTGTATAACGGCGGCTGTGCAATGAATAACTTTTCTGTTTCAATTACCTCTTTCATGTGTCTGTAAAAAAATGTAAGTAACAGCGTTCGTATATGCGAGCCGTCAACGTCCGCATCGCACATCAATATTATCTTGCCGTATCTTATTTTGGAATTGTCAAATTCATCCGAGTTTCCAAGCCCTGCCCCGATTGCCGTAACTATAGAGCGGATTTCTTCGTTTTCAAGAATTTTGTTTATCCTTGCCTTCTCTACGTTTAGTATTTTTCCCTTTAAAGGAAGTATTGCCTGAAATTTTCTGTCTCTTCCCTGTTTGGCGGAACCGCCCGCCGAATCACCCTCGACTAAAAATAATTCGCATTGTGCCGGGTCGGAAATCGAACAGTCCGCCAGCTTACCCGGCAAACCCGATATTTCAAGCGAATTCTTCCTTCTTATCAGTTCCTTTGCCTTTCTTGCAGCTTCTCTGGCTTCCGCTGCTTTGATGCTCTTTTCGATTATTCTCTTTGCTATAGTAGGATTTTCATCGAGAAATTCACCCAGCTGCTCGCTGCATATCGACTGTACAAGCCCTTTTACTTCGCTGTTGCCCAGCTTCGTTTTTGTTTGTCCTTCAAACTGCGGCTCCGGTACCTTTACGCTGATTACACAAGTTAAACCTTCCCTGAAATCGTCGCCTGTTAAACTTAACTTTTCATTTTTTATGATTCCGTTTTTTATTCCGTAATTGTTTAATGTTCTGGTCAATGCCGCCTTGAAACCTTCTAAATGAGTTCCGCCCTCGTGTGTGTTGATGTCATTCACGTATGTGAAAATATTATCGTTGAAAGACTCATTATACTGAAATGCAATTTCAAGTTGTATATTTTCCTTTTCTCCTTCTATGTATATGGGCTTTCCCGAAATGGATTTCTCGTCTTCATCCAGATATTTTACGAAATCGACAAGCCCGCCCTTAAAGCGAAATTCACTGCTCTTTTCCGTCCGTTCATCCTTAATGATAATATGCAGATTTTTATTTAAATATGCCAGCTCTCTTAAACGGTCCTCTACTGTTTCGTATTTGAAAACAATTGATTTGAAAATCTTGCCGTCAGGGTAAAACGTCACCCTCGTTCCGGTTTTGCTTTTTACTTTACCTTTCTCTTTTACCGCTGTTGAGGGTATTCCGCGCTCGTATTTTTGATAAAAAATCTTTCCTTCCCTGTAAACCTCTACCTCCAGCCACTCGCTTAATGCGTTTACAACCGATACCCCGACTCCGTGCAGACCGCCCGATACTTTATAAGAATCGCGTGTGAATTTTCCGCCTGCATTCAGCTGCGTCATGACAAGCTCAAGCGTGGATATCTTTTCAGTCGGATGCTTTCCCGTCGGAATACCCCTGCCGTTGTCTTCTACGGTGATTGAACCGGTCTTGTTTATTGTTACGCTTATTTTGTCGCAGTATCCTGCAAGGGCTTCATCGATTGAATTGTCTATTACTTCATATACAAGATGATGTAAACCTCTTGCCGCAACATCGCCGATGTACATAGCAGGCCTTCTCCTGACATGTTCAAGTCCTTTTAAGACCTGTATGTCGCTCTCCTTGTAATCTTTTACCGCCTTTTCTTTGTCTATGTGGTTGTTGTTTTTTGCCATTTTTTTCTCCTGTTGAATAACCTGTTGTTTAATTGTAAATGTATTCATCCGGACTCGCCGGAGTAATTATACAAATATAATGTCTTTGATGACTTTCTTTTCTTTTTTTAAAATTTCGTTTGAATTTAGTTTTTTCAGTATCTCCGCTTTCTTTAACGATAGTTCATACCTCCAAACGGCATTTTCAACTTTTATTAGAATTTTGTTCTTCTTTATCCCTACAGGCGATGAATATTCGGAAATAGTATTACCGACACACTCCCGCCACAATTTGAAAATTTCAAATTCCGCTATTTTTTCCTTTAGACCGATGTACTTTATGAAGTCTTCAAGTTCGTTTTCCAGACTAATCGTTCTGTTTGCTTTTTCTTTTGTCTTCAACCTTGTAAATAACGTTTTTTAATTTAAACCGTTTGTGATGTTGTATATGCTTATTTCATCCTCTCTGAAAAAATTTCGGAGCTTTTCAAGATAATTGATATCGGTCGTCGTGAGAAATATCTGCCCGAAATCTTTCAGATGTGATATAATCGTGGAAACCCTGTCTTCATCGAGCTCCGAAAGTAAATCATCCAGTAAAAGAGCCGGGTTTGTTCCTGTTTTTTCTTTCAAATAATCGTATTCCGAAAGTTTTAACGCGATGATAAAAGTTTTGTGCTCTCCCTGTGAAGCGAAATTTCTCAGCTCGAAACCCTCTCTGCCGCCGTCCTTTCTCAACCTGAATACATAATCGTCTCTGTGCGGTCCGGCAAGACATATGCATTTTGAAATTTCTTCATCTTTGATTTTTTCAAGCTGCTCTGCCAGACTGCTGCGGTACTTTTCAAGTATTCCGATGTTCAGTAACTCTGTGTCGATTTCACCGAAAATTTCACTGTAATAGTTGATTGCCGGCTCTTCAGTCTTCCTTAAATCCCCGAAATTTTTGCTGAAGTAACCTGAAAATTCCCTTAGAAACGATGCCCTGCGGCTTACTACTTCAAAAGCAAAATCTATAATCTTCTCGTTGTATGCTTTTAATAAATCGTCTGTCTCTTTAAACGAAAATTTTTTTTGCAGCGTGTAACCTTTCATCAGAGCATTTTTCTGCCTGGTTAATTTGTTAAGCTCCTTCAGGTTTTCGAGATATACTTTGTTTGTTTGAGCTATTAGAATATCAAAAAATTTTCTTCTCTCGGACGGATTTCCGTATGTGATGTTTAAACTGCCGGGTGAAAAAAACACAATGGGAAACCTGCCGAATACTTCACTGCTGAAACTTTTTACTCTTTCGTTGTTTAATGTAAATGATTTTTTGCGTATCGAGGAATCGTAAGCAACGTTTATTTTAAAATTATTCCCGAGTTCGTTTTCAAAATCGGTTTCTATCGTAAAATTATTATTGTTGAATTTCAGACAGTCCTGCTCAGAAGAACCTAAAAAACTTTTTCCTGAAGTAGTTATGGAAACCGCTTCGAGTATATTGGTTTTCCCTTCTCCGTTCTTTCCGTAAATGAAGTTAAATCTGTTGTTGAAAAATAATTCGCGGGAACTGTAGTTTCTGAAATTTATTAGGTTAATCCTTTTTAATATCAAATTTTGATTTTTTCCTGTGTGCTTTTATTGCTTTAAATTACTCTTACCGGCATTACCAGCTCCATGTAATTCTCGTATTCCGCCTGCTCCGTCGGATATGCTATCGATGCCTTGGAAGGCGTGCTGAAAGTAAGTATCATGTCCTCCGTATCTATCTGATTTATGCATTCAACCAGATATTGTGCGTTGAAAGAAATTATAAAAGGCGTCGTGTCAAAATCCGCTTCCTGTGCACCCTCGGCGATAAATGAACAATCTATTGTTTCTTCGCTTTCACCGCCTTTTTCGGGATTGTCCGAACGTAAAATGAGCGAAGTGTTCTTTATCTCCATCTTTACTTTCTTGGTAATCGGGTCTGTGAATACCAGAGCTCTGTTTAATGCCAGCTTTAAATCTTTTTTGGAAATTTTTAATTTCTTATCGTTGTCTTTCGGGATTACCGATTCGTAATTCGGAAATCTCTCGTCTATTAACTTTGAGTATAATACCGTGCTGTTTATCGTTACCTTGATGTGTTTGTCGCTGTACTCTAAAACCGATTTTCCTGTCTTGTTTATTCTTATTATTAAATTGCATGTTCTTAAAGGCACGATGAATTTTTCTTCCTGCTGGTTCTTCAGTTTGAAGTTTGTCTTTGTATATTTTCCCAGCCTGAATCCGTCTGTGCCTACAAATCTCAGCTCGCTCTTTCTTATATCGAACAAAACACCTGTCATATTGCGCTTGATTTCATTCGAACTTACGGTGTGTATGATTTTCCCTAAATACCTTGCAAGCGGCGTATCTTTGAATTCTATTTTTCTGAATTCGTCTGTTTCTTGCGGTCCGGGAAAATCATCCGAAGCCGAACAGGCTAATACGTACCGCCCGTTTACCGTCTTTAACATCATCCGCTTCTTTTCGTCAACCGATACGTTGAATGAAATTTTTGAAAATTCCCTCGATTGCTTTTCAAATAAATCCTCCAGAGCGGACTTTAAATTGTCGGTTCCTGCAAGTTCAATTAACTCCCGCTTTTCGTCTTCTGTCATTATCCCAGATAATAAAATTGTTTTCTTTGCGAAATCACATTTGAACTTTTCCGAAAATACCGTAGAGTTTAATAATGCATCGGGAACTACTTCGGGCGAAAGGTCGGGTACCCTTATGCTTATTTCACTGTGATAAGATAAAGCTCTTATCAGACTTAATAATTCTTTCGCCGGCGCTATTAATTCACCGTCCCGCTCGCCGTTTACACTCAGAGTGTGAGACATAAATATCTCTAAATCCGTTGCCTGTAGTGTCAGATTGTTTCCCTTTAAATCGAATTTAATGTTTGTAAGTATCGGAAGAGTGGAACTGGCGGGAACAATGTAATTTAATCTGTTAATCGTATTAAGAAACTGATTTGCTAATACTTTAAATTTCATCTTAAATATTATAAGATTATTATTGGTTTATTATATTAAAATAAATAATATAAATGTTAAATTCTATTTACTTTTCACACTCTTTATAACTGTTTTTTTCAAACGGATAAAAAGCGGCAATGCTTTAATCTATTGCTCTTAAAATTTTAAAATATTATCTTGTAAAAAATTCTTTGTTATGAAAAAATCGGCTGATATTTTTTTAACTGATGCCCAATTAAAATCCGAAATATTGCGTTGTGAATACTGTGAACAAAAACCCTGTAAAATTGCGTGCCCTGTTGATTGTTCGCCTGCGGATTTTATAATGGCTGCTAAGACCGGCTTTCCGAATGACTTTGTAAGAGCTGCGGCTGTGATATTTGCATATAATCCGCTCGGAGGAGTATGCGGCTCGGTCTGTCCGGACTATCATTGTATGAAATCCTGTGTGCATAAAAATTTTGACAGACCGGTTAATATTCCCGCTGTTCAGGCGGCGATTGTCGAAAAAGCAAAAAGAATTCTTAAACGGAAAAAAAATAAAAAATCACAATTTGCTGACGCCGGAAATTTCGGCTTTAAAAAACCGGATTTGAACGGCAAGAAAATCGCAATCATCGGAGCGGGTCCTTCCGGACTTTCCGCGGCGTCTGTTCTTGCACAACTCGGATATGTTGTCGATATATTCGAGAAATCAAACGCAGCAGGCGGTGTCTGTAACCTTATCCCTGAAAACAGAATGAATAAAAAAATTCTGAAAACCGATATAGAATTCCTTTTGACCCTCGGGTGTATGAAAATTCATTATAATAAAAAAATCTTAACTGCGGATATTTCTGAAATTGAAAAAAATTACGACTCTGTTCTTATATCGACGGGATTGGAAAAACCTGCCGAACTTAATCTGAAAGGAGAAGATAAAACCATTAACTGGTACGATTTTCTCGAGAACACTAAGAATTATAAAATCAGGAATAAAAAAGTTACTGTGGTCGGAGGAGGTGCTGTTGCGGTTGATTGTGCTGTAAAGGCTGAGTTATCCGGTGCTGAATCCGTGGAAATAATCTGTCTTGAAAAACCCTGTGAAATGCCGCTGACCGGTGCTGAACGGCAATTGATAATTGAACATAAAATTAATGTCGTAAACCGTATACGGATTAAAAAGTTTATTGTCGAAAAAAATAAACTAAAAAAAATCAGACTGGAAAGGGTTACGCTTCCTCCGGGTTTAAAGTTTCACCCTGCCGACGTTGTTACCGAAAAAAATTCTGATTCCTATACCTGCAGCTGTGACTTTGTAATCATTGCGATCGGCTCTTATTCGGATATTAAAAATAAAATTAAAAAAAGCAGGAAAGTGTTTTTTTCGGGAGATGTAATTAACGGCGCCAAAACGGTTGTCGAATCGGTTGCCTCGGGAAAAAATGCTGCAATGAAAATTCATAACTTTCTCGGGAATCGGAAAATACCGCAATTTAAAAAGGACTTTAAAAGCACTGTCTCACTGAGCGGATATACTAAAACACCCGTTCCGCTCGATACTATGTTCTGGAACAGAAAAATTATTTCACCGTTTATTCTGTCGGCTTCACCTGCCACCGACGGCTACGAACAAATGAAGACGGCTTATGAACACGGCTGGGCGGGAGGTATTATGAAAACAGCATTTGATAATGTTCCCGTGCATATACCTTCGGAATATATGTTTGTGATTGATGACAACACCTATGGAAACTGCGACAATGTTTCGGAACACCCGCTTGATAAAGTCTGTAAAGAAATCGAAAAACTTGTCGTTGAATTTCCTGACAGATTAACGCTTGCATCAACAGGCGGACCGGTAACGGGAAATAGTCAGGCGGATAAAAAAATCTGGCAGTCGAATACTAAAAAACTGGAAGACTCGGGCGCTATGGGAATTGAATACAGCCTCTCCTGCCCGCAGGGAGGCGACGGAACAAAAGGCGATATCGTTTCTCAGAATGCCGGACTGACTGCCGAAATTATAGACTGGGTTATGGAAATAAGTAATCCCGGAATTCCAAAGTTGTTTAAACTGACTGCGGCTGTCACCTCTATTTATCCGATAATTGAAGCGGTAAAAAAAATCTTCTTCGAAAAGTATCCCGGCAAACAGGCGGGAATAACACTCGCTAACTCTTTCCCTGGACTTGCGTTCAGAAAAGGCAGTAAGTCAAAATGGGAAGAGGGAATTGTTATCGGACTCTCGGGTGAAGGAATTACTTCTATAAGTAATTTAACTCTTGCTAACGTTTCTAAAATGGGCATGGTAGTCTCAGGCAACGGCGGTCCGATGGATTATAAAGCGGCTGCGAATTTTCTGGCACTTGGAGTTAAAACGGTTCAGTTCTGTACAGTAGTTATGAAATACGGATATGGAATTATTGATGAACTGAATTCCGGACTGAGCGGGCTTATGAAAGAAAGAGGATTTAAATCCGTTGAACAGCTTATAGGAAGCGCTCTGCCAAATCCCGTTACCGCTTTTGCGGAACTCTCGCCGGCACGTAAAGTTTCAGGTGTAATCCGTGAACTTTGCATGCACTGCGGTAATTGTACAAGATGTCCGTATCTGGCAATTACTCTTAATAAAAATAAAATTCCATTTATTGACGAAAGTAAATGCATCGGCTGCTCACTGTGTGTCCAGAAATGTTTTTCCGGCGCCCTCATTATGACCGAAAGAACTTGACATTATTATTAATCAGCTATGAGCTCATCCCTCATCACTCATTACTCATAACGCATTACTTATTTCAGCCATGCCCACATCACTCATCACTCATCACTCATCACGCATTACACATCACTCATAACTCATAACGCATTACTTATAACACCCATCAACGATGCTCACTTTCTAACGTAAATATGAATAAAAATGAATTGTATTTTTTTATTCGGTTTGCTAACTTATAATCCAGCCCACGACTTCAGTCGTGGGAACGATATGAAAACAAAGAACTAAAACCGTTTCAATGTTTTTTATACTAAATTCATCATATAATCCAGCCCACGACTTCAGTCGTGGGAACGTATGCAAACAAAGAACTAAAACCGTTTCAATGTTTTTTATACTAAATTCATCGTATAATCCAGCCCACGACTTCAGTCGTGGGAACGATATGAAAACAAATAAATAAAACCGTTTCAATGTTTTTAAAATTATATTCATCATATAATCCAGCCCACGACTTCAGTCGTGGGAACGATACGAAAACAAAGAACTAAAACCGTTTCAACGGTTTCTATACTATATTCAACCCGATATGTCGGAAAAATAAATAAAACAAAAATGAACAAATACAAACCACTTTTAAAATTTCTGCTTATACTTTCCATACTTTCCTTTCCTCTCCTCGGCTCCCAATGTCAGAAAGCACTCGACGATATTTTCGGCAGCGGCGATGTCGTCGGCTCATGGAAACTCGTCAGAATGGAAGGCAATCTGCAGGACGTCTGTCTTGGAGAAATAGCCGAATTCAGACAGGATAATACCGCGACCCTCACCTGTCCCGGAAAAACGCCGGTTAACAGAACATATACTTATACGAATAACATCCTGACCTACAGCGAAACAGGTATCAGCTACTCGGTGTATTTCGAAGCCGCTTCTTATATGATTCTTACCGGACAAAACGTAAATAGAACACTTTATTATGAAAAAATTTATAAAAAATAATTATGAAAAAATTTTTTAGAATCTCAATACTGCCCGTTATTATTATGTCTTTTTTCTTTCTTGCAGGAACAAATAATAACATCGAAAATCCGGCTGTCAACACGGACAGGACATATCTGAAAGCCGGTATTCTTACAATAGACCGGATAATATCCCTCAGAAAAACATCCGAATCTTTTCATGATGTAAGAGTCTTCAAAACAACCCCCGGCTCTAACTATAAAAAGGATGTTATGGATTTTTCCGGTAATGTTACTTTTTTAAAACTGGATATTAATAAGCTGAAAAATCTTAAAGAGGAAAAATATAAAAATATAAATTTCGAAATCCCGCTTGGACAGGAGAAAATTATCCTCGAACTCACTCAGGTTAAAATTCTTTCGGATGATTTTAATGTTAAAACCTTTTCAAATTCAGGTGTCTCGGATTATAATTATGAACCCGGACTCTACTATCAGGGCATCATAAAAGAAAATAATAATTCCATAGCGGCATTGAGTGTTTTTGATGATTTTCTTATGGTTGTAATTTCAGATGAAAAAGGAAATTATAATCTTGGTTCTGTAAAAGATAATAAGGGTAATCTGACTGAGGATTATGTATACTATAACGAAACGGATATGTCCGTAAAAAGCAAATTTAACTGCGGAGTATCTGACGACGACAGGTTTTTTAAAATAAATAAAAATATCGAAAACTACGAACCTGCTTTTTTCGCGGGACGCCTGCCTGTCAAGATTTATTTTGAAGCGGATTACCAGATGTATACCGACTTTGGCGGTAATCAGCAAAACGTCGTGAACTTTGTAACAGGTGTATTCAATTCTGTTGCTTTGCTGTATTCAAGGGAATATCTGCCTGTGCAGATTTCACAGGTAAGCGTCTGGACATCCCTTGACCCGTACAGCTACTACAGCAATTCGTATACAATCCTGACTAAATTCGGAGGCAGAACACAGAATAGTTTTAACGGAAACCTTGCTCACCTTCTCTCAACCGGCCATCAGCAGACTCTGGGCGGAATTGCATGGATACGTGTCTTATGCGGCTCTTATAACCCATCCGATTCCAGCGGTACCTATGCCTTCAGCAATATCGAACCATACTACAATCAGTACCCGACTTACTCATGGACTGTAAATGTAATTACCCACGAAACCGGGCATAACTTCGGTTCACGCCATACCCATGCCTGCGTCTGGCCCCTTGGCGGATGGTTCGGATACGGTGCAATCGATTCCTGCTACTATGCCGAAGGATACTGCTTCGATGAACCTAAAGCATCCTGGGGTACAATTATGAGTTACTGCCACCTCTGGGCTAACCAGGGCGGGGGAATAATACTAAGTAAAGGATTCGGCATACTTCCCGGCGATACAATCAGATACTGCTATAACATTGCACCCTGTTTCGGACCCGTAATTAACTCTTCCGAACAACCTGTTGTGTTTGTTCTCGGACAAAACTTCCCGAACCCCTTTAACCCCGGGACAAATATTAAATTCTCCATCCCCGAAAACTCTTTTGTATCCGTCAAAATATATGACATAACCGGCAGACTGATAACCAATCTTATAAATGATGAACTTTATAACCCCGGCATCTATACTTCATATTTCAATGCGGATAAGTATAACCTTGCCAGCGGAATATACCTTTATAGAATAATTGCAAAAGATATGTCAGGCAGTAAAGAAATTTTTTCCGAAGTTAAAAAAATGATTCTAATCAGATAAAATAATGAAATATTATATACTAATCATTACAGCTCTGCTTTTTTTGGCAGGCTGCACTGCTGAAGAAAAATATCAGCCGAAAAAAGTTATACTCAAAGACAGCACATTTTCTTTTATAATGATGGATACTTCGGGCTCCGCACTTGTTGAGGGAATCTTGACAATTCGTAAAATGAAAGGCTTTGAAATATCGGGAGATTATAAATTTACAGCCGAATATAATACGGATTTTGCAGGATATCAGACTATGAAAGGGGAGTTTACGGGAACAGTAGATACACTGCAGAGATATTTCATAAGAACAAATCCGAAACTCGAAGATAATTGCATCTTCTTTAAATACGAAATAAAAAGGGATTCAATTCACGGCATCTGGTACTACTCCACTATAATGGGTAAAAAATCCGAAGGTCCCCTCTCCCTTAAACAGTAAACAGTTCAGCCATCAGCCATCAGCTATTCCCCCCCCTTTTCCATTGTTTAAATCCTTTAATAATGCTATGTTTGACAAATGTATGACTTCGAAAAAGCCAAAAAGTTAATAAAACAAAGCGAAAAAATAATTATTACAACCCATCTTGTTCCT
>Ga0194111_10001191_pt1 | contig 32043 bp, 27 predicted proteins | sample TA2KigC300mmetaG_FD_146194 | JGI IMG/M metagenome (GOLD analysis project Ga0194111, IMG submission 146194) | Freshwater microbial communities from Lake Tanganyika, Tanzania - TA2015033 Kigoma Deep Cast 300m | ecosystem: Environmental > Aquatic > Freshwater > Lake | place: Tanzania: Lake... | reverse complement strand
CGCTTGGCTCAAGACCCGCCGCCCCGGTCAACGACAGCCGCATCGGCGTCTACGTCATCGTAGTTTCATCGCAAGCCTTGCCGCATTCGGAAAGCCAGGATGACCGGAATTACTTTTGGGATATGTGCTTAGGAGAACATCTTCTTGAGTTTGTTGAGGCGGGTAACTCCCCATTGGAAGTAGGTACCATCATTGACACAACTATCGCAAATTCGACCGGTGAACAGAACACGACATTCCCCCCAGCCACCCCGAACAGCACGGCCATCCCAAGAAAATATCGTACGCTAATGACCGGTCGGCAAGTGAGCCAAGCCAGTGTTGCTTTTTCGCAAGACCAGAACCAGCCCTATGTTCAATTCACGTTGACCGACGAAGGCACTCGGCTGTTCGCGGAATATACCAGGTCTCATATCGGCTCATATCTTGCAATCGCGCTTGACAAGAAAATCCTATCCTCGCCAGTGATCAAATCTGCAATCACGGAAGGCAAAGGAATAATCGAAGGTCGCTTTACTTTGGATGAAGCAAAGAATCTAGCTACACAATTGAACAGGGGACAGTTACCCACAAATTTCCGGGTTATTTCAGATGAGATACTCTTCATTGGGGTCGATCAATAAACATCATGCTATCTACCTACTGTCTACTGTCTACTGAACAATGCGAACCAACCACCGCCTCAACCACCAACTCCGCCCGGTGAAAATCACGCCGGGGTACATTGATTATCCCGAAGGATGCGTCCTGATCGAAGCGGGCAAGACGCGCGTCCTCTGCGCGGTCAGCATCGCCGAAGGCGTCCCGCGTTGGCTCGACGGGCGCGGACAGGGCTGGCTCACCGCTGAGTACGCGATGCTCCCGCGCGCGACGCACACGCGCACGCCGCGCGAAACGACGCCGAGCGCGCGCTCGCAAGAAATCCGCCGGTTGATCGGGCGATCCTTGCGCGCGGCGATTGACTTGAAATTGATCGGCGAGCGCACGATCACGATTGACTGCGACGTGCTGCAAGCGGACGGCGGCACGCGCACTACCGCGATCACCGGCGCGTACGTCGCGCTAGCGCTCGCGCTCAAGAAAATGATCGCCGACAAAACCGCGTCGCCGCGCGCGCTCAAGACCCAGGTCGCGGCGGTGAGTGTCGGCATCGTTGGGGGCGCGGAGATGTTGGACTTTGAGTACTCGGAAGATTCGCGCGCCGAAGTGGATTTCAACGTCGTGATGACATCGGAAGGCAAGTTCATCGAAGTGCAGGGCACGGCGGAAGGCGAGCCGTTCGCGCGCGACGCGATGGATCGTCTGGTGAATCTCGCGCGCGACGGCATCGCGGAGTTGTTCAAAATTCAAGCGGCGGCGCTGGGGTGAAGACCGACGACGGATGACCGAAGACCGAGATCGGTCATCCGTCGCCGGTCGTCCGTCGTCGGTCAAATCAAAGGAGTACCCAATGTCTTCTCCACGCCTCGATGAAATCATCAGCCGATTGGAAAAAGGCGCGCGCAAGACCAACGAAATTCTCAGCGCGCTGACGCCGGAGCAATGGCAGCGCGTCGTCTACGACGATCCGCTCGTGTGGACCGTGCGCGATCTGCTCGCGCATTTCGTTTCGGCGGAAGACAGTTTGCTGAAACTCGCGCAGAATATCGCAACCGGCGGCGCGGGCTTGCCGGAAGATTTCGATTACGACGCGTTCAATGCGGCAGAACAAACGCGTTTGCGCAATCAATCGCCGCAACAACTTTTGACCGCGCTCAACGCGGCGCGCCAGGAAACGGTGAACTGGGCGCGCGCGCTGGACGACGCGCAACTCGATCGCATCGGAATGCATCCAGTCCTCGGCGAAATTTCGCTCGAGACAATGCTCGTCTCGATTTACGGCCATCAATTATTTCACATGCGCGAAGCGCAAGAAAAACTCTAAACGTGCCAAATTTGCCAAACGAGCCAAACGTGCCAAAACTCAATTTGGCACGTTTGGCATTTTTTGGCGTCTTTGGCATATTTGAGTTTGACATTTCTTCTTGCCGCGTTTATACTCGCACAAAATCACACAAGGAAATTCTTCGATGAGACTCTCACATCATTTCGGCGCGACGCTGCGTGAAGCGCCCTCCGGCGCGGAAGCGATCAGCGCGCAGTTGTTGTTGCGCGCGGGCTACATTCGACAATTGGGACAAGGTCTATTTTCGTACTTGCCGCTCGCGCACCGCGCGCTCACCAAGATCGAAAATATTTTTCGCGACGAGATGGACGCGATCGGCGGACAAGAAATGACGATGCCGGTCGTCCATCCCGCCGAAGTGTGGCAGGCGACCGGACGCTGGTACGCGATTGGGCCGGAAATGGCGCGGCTCAAAGATCGCAAAGAGCGCGACCTGGTGCTGGCGATGACGCACGAAGAAGTCGTCACCGATTTGTGCAAGAGCGAAATTCATTCGTACAAGCAATTGCCGCAACTCGTCTATCACATCCAAACGAAATTCCGCGACGATCCGCGCCCGCGCGCCGGACTGATTCGCGTGCGCGAGTTCACGATGAAAGATTCCTACTCGCTCGATCTCGACGACGCGGGACTCGACGCGCAGTATCGCGCGCACTATCAGGCGTACTTTAATATTTTCAATCGCTGCGCGGTGCCGGCGATTGCAGTTGGCTCCGATGTCGGAATGATGGGCGGCTCGCTCGCGCACGAGTATATGTATCTCGCGCCGGTCGGCGAGGATACGCTGGTGTTGTGCAAAAATTGCGGCTATGCCGCAAACCGGCAAATCGCGCGATTCGCGAAAAAGCCCGGCGCGCCGGAAGCATTGAAGCCCATCGAAAAAGTTGCGACGCCGCATTGCAAGACGATTGAAGAACTCGCGAATTTTCTCGGCGTGCCGAAAAGCAAAACCGCCAAAGCCGTGTTTATGATCGCGGGACACGAAGAAGAAAAAGGGACGCGCGAAGATTTTGTCTTCGCGGTGATTCGCGGCGAGATGGAAGTGAACGAAACGAAACTTGCGAACGCGCTCAAAGCCGATTGGCTGCGCCCCGCAACCGACGAAGAAATTCGCGCGGTTGGCGCGACGCCGGGCTACGCGTCGCCGATCGGTTTGAAAAACGTGACGCTGATCGTTGACGATGCGATTCCCGCGTCGCCGAACCTGGTCGCCGGCGCGAACGACGAGGGCTATCACCTGCTCAACACGAACGTCCCGCGCGATTACACGCCGACGATCATCGCGGACATCGCGGCGGCAAGCGACGGCGACGCGTGCGTCAATTGCGGCAACGCGCTGTACACCTCGCGCGGCGTCGAGGTGGGCAATATTTTCAAACTCGGCACGCGGTACTCGGCGGCGATTCACGCGACGTACCGCGACGCGGACGGCAACGAAAAACCGATCGTGATGGGATCGTACGGCATCGGCTCCGGACGCTTGCTCGCGTGCGTCGCGGAAGAACATCACGACGAGCGCGGCTTGATTCTGCCGATCAGCGTCGCGCCGTACCACGTTCATCTCGTTTCGCTTGCGGGCAATGACGCGGCGATCAACGACGCGGCGGAGCGCATTTATCGCGCGCTCCAAGCCGCCAAGATCGAAGTGTTGTACGATGATCGCGCGGAAAGTCCGGGCGTGAAATTCGCGGACGCGGATCTGATCGGCTTGCCGATTCGGTTGACGATTGGCGGCAAATCGTTGAAAGCCGGCGGCGTCGAAATGAAACGGCGCGATCAAAAAGCAAGTGTCATCATCGCGGAAGCGGATTTAATCGCGCGCGTGCAAGCGGAGATCAAAGCGCTGTTCGATGAAATCGCGGCGCGCGTGGTGGAAGTACCGTTCAAGTGATCCGTCAATCGGGCAATCAGTCAACCGGGTACTGATTGCCCGATTGTCTGATTGTTTCTTGGCTTATGAAAATCCTAACCGTCAGCGATGAAATCGTCGAAACCTTGCACAGTCCCGCGCTCGCGCATCGCGCGCAGGGCGTCGAGCTGATTTTGGCGTGCGGCGATTTGCCGGTCAACTATCTGGAATACCTCGTCTCGATGCTGAACGTGCCGATGTTTTACGTGATGGGCAATCACGGCGGCGAAGGGGGCGAAGGCGATTTCCCCGACGGCGGCGAGAATGTCGATCTGCGCTGTGTCGAATACAAGGGACTGTTGATCGCCGGACTCGAAGGCGCGCAGCGCTACAACAACAAACCCAGGTTCCAGTACACCGAAAACGAAATGCGCGCGCGGATCGCCGCGCTGACGCCCGCGCTGATGCTGAACAAGGCGCGCTACGGTCGCTATCTCGACATTTTGATCACGCACGCGCCGCCGCACAAAATTCACGACGGCGAGGATTACGCGCATCGCGGTTTCAAATCGTTCGTCTGGTTCATCGAACACTACCAGCCGCGCTATTTGATTCACGGGCATACGCACGTCTACGACAAGCGCGTGGAAACGATCAGCACGCGCGGTGGCACGACGATTGTCAACACCGTCGGTTACAAAATTCTCGATGTTCCGATCATCAAATCGGTCACTCGCAAATGAATCCCAGTTCCTTCTCCGCACAAACCGAATCCGATTTTGGCAAGGCGCGCTTCAAAGCGTTCTGGCGCGATGTCGCCGCGATGTTTTCGCGCCGTCCGAACGAACTCGTCTCGTTCGATCAGGTCAAGCGTTCGCTCAAAACGTTGGGCGAAAGTTATCGCGGCATCAAGACCGTGCCGATCGCGCACATCGTCGGCAGCGCGACGCTGCGCTTTCACGATTTCGATCGCGCGTTTCTGCCGACGAGCGAGCGCACCAAATCGCGCTGGCGCAGCGTGGACGCGGCGTGGTACGAAGAAAAAGATCTGCCGCCGGTGCAGTTGTACAAAATCGGCGACACGTACTTTGTGCGCGACGGACATCATCGCGTCAGCGTCGCGCGCGAAAAAGGGCAAGAGTTCATCGAAGCCGAAATCATCGAAGTGAAAACGCGCGTGCCGGTCACACCCGATCTGATCGCCGCCGACTTGGAAGTCGTCGGCGAGTACTCGGACTTTATCGAAAGGACGCGGCTCGACAAGATTCGCCCCGAACAAAAGATTCGATTCTCCGAACCCGGCGGTTACGCGCGCCTGATCGAGCATATCGCGGTGCATCGCTATTTTCTCGGCGCAGAACAAGCGCACAAGATTCCCTGGGAGGACGCGGTGGCGAGTTGGTACGACAATGTGTATCTGCCGGTCGTCGCAGCGATTCACGCGCACAATATTCTGAACGATTTTCCGTCGCGCACCGAAGCCGATTTGTATTTGTGGATTACCGATCATCACTATTTTCTGCACGAGCAAGATGAAGAAGTTGACTTGGAACAAGCGGCGGTGGATTTCGCCGAACATTACAGTCAGCGTTTCGATAAACGCTTGTTGAACGCGATGAAACAAGCCGTCACCGAATTCCTGGACAGCGAGACGCTCAAGCCCGTGATCGAAACGTTGATCCCGGAACCTACGACCGATTTGGAGGAGATTCGCCGTGTCCCAGAATAAATCGCGCATCGTCGCCGTCTTTGGCGGCTCGCGCCCGCTGCCCGACAGTCCGGCGTACATCGAAGCGCACACAATCGGCAAACTGCTCGCGCAGCGCGGGTTCGTCGTGATGAACGGCGGCTACGCCGGCACGATGGAAGCATCGGCGCGCGGTGCGCGCGAACACGGCGGGCGCACGATTGGCGTGCTGTCGAGCGAATTCGAATGGCTCGCGCCGAACCCGTATCTCGATGAAACGACCGCCAGTCTCGATTTGTTCGCGCGCATCCGCGAGATGCAATCACGCGCGGACGCGTTCATCGTGCTGAACGGAAGTATGGGCACATTGGCGGAACTCGCGCTGGTGTGGAACTTGGCGAAGATCGACGCGCGCCATCGCAAGCCGATCATCTTGCTGGGCGACGCGTGGGCGCGCGTATTGGACGCGTGGCGCGCACATTTGGCGGTGACAGAGGAAGAAGCAGGGTTGTTGCAAGTGGCAAGGACGCCGGAAGATGCTATCGAATTGCTGGTCAGGGTGCTGTGAGGTCTAGTCGCATATCCCAATCGCGTTCGTGGATATGCGACTTTTTTCCATAGGGGCAGAAGGTTCAATCGGATCGAGGGGGATGCGAATGTTGGGTTTATATTCGCGCAATCGGTATTTTCAGATCGCGGCAGTGATCGCCGCCGGTCTCGTCGCGGCGCATTTCGTACAAGCTATCACGCTGGGCAACGGCGCGCTCCGCACGCCCATTCTGGCGGACGCGCTGTCCACGCTGGCGGCGGGACTGGGAATGGTCAGTTTGTTCGCGGCGGCGCGCGCTTCGTTACCGCAGAGCAAAGTGATCTTTCAAGGTTGGCTGTGCCTGGCGGGCGCATTTCTGTTTTATACGCTGGGCAACGCAGTCTGGATGTTTCTTGGAGTCACCCAAGGGCGCGCGTCGTTGATCTCGGTGGCAGATATTGCCTACCTGCTCGCGGTTTCGCATTTCATCTTTGGCGCGTTTCTGCTCTATTCGGAAAGACAATCGCCGCGCGAGCGCGTGCATTTTTGGATCGACGCGGCGATCGCGCTCCTCGTCGTCGCGCTGGCGTATTGGATTTTCGTGCTGACGCCGCTGCAGATCGGGCAAAAGGAGATTGATCCGACCACGGAATTTTTCGCGATCTTTTATCCCGCGCTCGATCTCACCCTCTTTTTTCTCTTCCTGCGCTTGTTCTTGGAACGTTCGCACAAACGCGCGTCCATTCCACTCATCCTGATCCTCGCCGCCGCCGCAATTCACGGCACTGCCGACATCGCCTTGTCCGTGCAGGCGATCCGAGGCGCCTACGCCCCAGGCGGATTGCTGGACACGCTGTTCGTCGTGGCGGCTTGCCTGGTGGGATTGGCAGGCGTTACGCAATTCATCGACGCGCGCGCGGGTGGCGTGACGGAGGCACATTCGGGCAAAGCGCCGCCGCGGCTGTCCTTCCGCTGGTTTCATCTCATCCCCTTTGTCTGCGTCGTCGCCGCCTACGCCCTGCTGGCGATGCACGATACGTTGGCTCTGCCGATTGGTTTCCATGATCTCGCGATCATCACCGGAGCGATCATCCTCTTGTTCCTGGTCCGCCAGATCATCGTCGTGGTGGACTATGAGCATTTGTACGCCGCCGCGCAGCGCGAAATCGCCGAACGCGCGCGCGCCGAGCAATTGTTACGCGCGAACGAAGCGCGCCTGCGCCACATCACCGACAATATGTTCGACGTGGTGACCGAAATTGATGTGACCGGCACGATTCTCTACGCCAGTCCCTCGCATCAATGGGTCTTGGGATACGATGCCGCGTCGCTGCTCGGTCATTCCATTCTGGACCGCTTGCACCCGGACGACGCCAATCCAGCGTTGACGGCGTTGATCGAGGCGATTTCAGGCGGCGCGGCTTCGGCGCAAGTGACGTTCCGCTATCGCCATAACGACGGGCATTATGTGTGGATGGAATGTATCGGCAAGATGCTCTCGGACGCGCAAGACCAGGTCTCCGGCTTGATGTTGTCCAGCCGCGACGTCACGGCGCGCCAACAAGCCGAAGAAGGATTGCGCCAAGCCAAAGCGGATTTGGAGCTCCGCGTGCGCGAGCGCACGGCGGAACTTGCCCGCGCGGAGGCGCGCCTGCAACATTTGCTCTCCGCCAGCCCCGTCGTCATCTACAGCGCGCAAGCCCACGACGATCAGCACACCCAATTCATCAGCGGAAACATCGCCGCGATGTTTGGCTACACGGCAGACCAATTCACCCGGCGTCCTGGGTTCTGGCTAGACCATATCCACCCTGACGATGTTGCGCGCGTCACAGAGGTCGCGCGCCTCTATCAAACCGGCGAAGATGTTTTTGAATATCGTTTCCAGCACGCCGACGGCAGTTATCGCTGGGTGCGCGACGCGGCGCGGCTCATCCGCGATCACGCGGGCAACCCTCAAGAGATCGTGGGCGCGTGGATGGACGTGACCGATCAAAAGCAAGCCGAACAAGACCTGTACATCAAAGACACGGCAATCGCTTCGTCCATCAATGGCATCGCCCTGAGCGATCTGTTTGGAAACTTGACCTATGTCAACCCCGCTTGTCTGGCGTTGTGGGGAACGACCCGCGAAGAAGTGATCGGAAAGAATGCCGTTCATTTTTGGCACACGCCCGACGCGATGCTCCAAGTGCTGGAAACGCTCCCGCTGCGAGGATTCTGGGAAGGGGAATTGGTTGGACGGAAAAAAGATGGCGCGCAGTTTACCGCGCATCTAACGGCATCGCTGGTCAAAGATGCCGCAGGCAAGCCGCTCTGCTTGATCGGTTCGTTCTTGGACGTGACGGAACAAAAACGCGCGGAACAAGCGCTCGCGCAGTCGGAGGAAAAACATCGCGCGCTTTTCGAGACGATGGCGCAAGGCGTCGTCTACCAAGACGCCGCCGGGCAAATCATCTCCGCGAATCCGGCGGCGGAAAGAATTCTCGGCTTGACGCTCGATCAAATGCAAGGCAGAACGTCCATCGATCCGCGCTGGCGCGCCATCCACGAAGACGGCTCCGATTTTCCCGGCGATACGCATCCCGCGATGGTCGCGTTGCGCACCGGCAAAGACGTGGACAATGTCGTGATGGGAGTGTACAATCCGTCTCAAGAGACCTACCGCTGGATCAACATTCACGCGACTCCCCAGTTCCGGCGTGGAGAAACCGCGCCGTATCAGGTCTACACGACGTTCGAAGACATCACCGATTTGCGCCGCGCGGAAGAAGAACTCCGCAAACTTTCGCGCGCCGTCGAGCAAAGCCCTGCTGCGATCGTCATCACCAATCCAGCCGGCGATATCGAATATGTGAATCCGCGATTTCTCGCGCTGACCGGCTATCAGTTCGACGAGGTGATCGGCAAAAACCCGCGCGTCTTGAAATCGGGCTTGACGCCGCCAGATACCTATCCGCGCTTGTGGAGCACGATCACCTCCGGCGGCGAATGGCAAGGCGAATTCGTCAACCGCAAAAAGAATGGCGAGTTGTACTATGAACTCGCCACCATCTCGCCGATTACGGACGCGCAAGGAAAGATCACCCACTTTGTCGCCGTCAAAGAAGACATCACCGAGCGCAAGCGGACGGAGCAAGCCCTGACGCGTCACGCCACCGAAATGGCAACGCTCTACGAAACCTCGTTGGAAGTAAACGCGCAAACCGAGTTGGCGTCTCTGTTGCAAACGATCGTCCGACGCGCCGCCGGATTGTTGCACGCGCAATACGGGATGCTGTATTTGATCGAGCCGGACGGCAAAACACTCAAAGTGGTCGTCGGGCATAACTTGCCCTCCCTTGCGCCCATCGGTTCTACGCTGCCACTGGGACAAGGCGTCACGGGGCAAGCGGCGCAAACCGGCGAACCCTGCGCGATCCAGGATTATCAACACTGGGAAAACCGCGTGCCTTGGCATCCGGATATTCAGATCGAGCGAATTGCGGCGATCCCGCTCAAGACCCAGGGACAAGTGACCGGCGTGATCACGCTTGCCGATTCGCAGAGCCGAGAGCATTTTACGGCGGAAGACATTCGGCTGGCGCAACTCTTCGCCGAACAAGCCGCGCTCGCGCTCGAAAAAGCGCGGTTGCATAACCAAATCCAGCAACTCGCGATCACCGACGAATTGGCCGGCGTGTCCAATCGGCGCGGGCTGTTTCAATTCGGCGAACGCGAATTCGAACGCGCGCGGCGGCATCATCACCCGTTGTCCGCCGTCTTTTTTGACATTGATCGCTTCAAGCACGTCAACGACACGCACACGCACGCCATCGGGGATCAGGTTCTCCGGGCGCTGGCGCAGCACGCGCAGCAAAACATCCGGCACCTGGATATTCTCGGGCGGTATGGCGGCGAAGAATTCGTCTGGCTGTTGCCCGAAACCGATCTTGCCCACGCGACTCGCGTTGCCGAACGATTGCGCAAATCGGTTGCGCGGATGGTGGTGTCTGTGAATGGGCTCCGCTTGCGGATCACGATCAGTTTGGGGCTCGCGCAAGTCACGTCCCACACTGCGGATCTGCAGGCATTGATCGATCGCGCCGATCGCGCGATGCTGCGCGCCAAAGCCGCCGGGCGCAATTGCGTCTATGCGCTCAAGTGACGCGCGCCAGTCCGGACGCCGGTTTACAAAAAACACCCTTCGAATCTTGCGCGAGCAACTCGAAGGGTGTTTGCTTATTTTGCCAGTCCGCGCCCCTGCGCGATGATCGCGTCCGTCACCTCCGGCGTCTTCGCGCTGCCTCCCAGGTCTGGCGTCAGCGCTGTGCCTTCACCCGTCACCGCTTTAATCGCGCGCAGAATCAAATCCGCCGATTGTTTTTCGCCGAGAAACTCCAGCATCATCGCGCCGCACCAAATCATCGCGATCGGATTCGCGATTCCTTTGCCGAAAATGTCCGGCGCAGAGCCGTGCACCGGCTCGAACATCGAAGGGTAAGCGCGTTCCGGGTTGATATTGCCGCTTGCCGCGAGTCCGAGCGAGCCGCAGATCGCGCCGCCGAGATCGGTGAGAATGTCGCCGAACAAGTTCGAGCCGACGACGACATCGAGCGATTCGGGACGCAGGACAAAGCGCGCCGATAGCGCGTCGATCAACACGCGTTCGGTTTGCGCCTCTGGAAATTCTTGCCCCACCTCGACGAAAATTTCATCCCAGAATGTCAGCGAGTGCTGCTGCGCGTTCGATTTGGTCGCGTTCACCAATTTCTTGCGGCGGCTCTGCGCGAGTTGGTATGCGTAACGAATGATCCGCTCGACGCCGGTACGCGTGAACACGGACGTTTCAACCGCGACTTCGATCGGCAAGCCGCGATGCGCGCGTCCGCCCGCCCCGGAGTACTCGCCTTCGGTGTTTTCGCGGACGACGACGAAATCAATATCGCCCGGCTTTTTGTCCGCGAGCGGCGATTTGATGCCGGGCAAAAGATAACTGGGACGCTGACAAACGTACTGCTCGAATCCCTGGCAGATCGGCAGGCGCAAGCCGCGCAGTGAAATGTGATCCGGCACGCTCGGAAATCCGACCGCGCCAAAATAGATGATGTCGAACTCTTTCAGAATCTTCAAACCATCGTCCGCCATCATCCGTCCGGTCTTCAAATAATACTCGCAACCCCAAGGAAAATAATCGTAGCGCATTTTGTACGCGCCGGTGAGTTTCCCAACTTCGTCCAACACGCGCACGCCTTCCGCCGTCACTTCTTGTCCGATTCCATCGCCGGGAATCACGGCGACGTGATAATCACGCATAAGGTCTCCTTCAAAATACCAAATCAGCCAAATATGCCAAACGTGCCAAAAATCTTTTGGCAAATTTGGCATGTTTGGCACCTTTGGCTTGTTTGACTACGCCGCGCCGCGCACAAAGTTGGCGAGATCGTTTTTGAGTTGCGCGAGCGAGGGCAGATGGATGTACATCATATGCCCGGCGGGATAATACGTCATCGAAATATTTTGCGCCAGCGTGGGATCGAGTTCCAGGTGATCGAAGGTATAGCGCGTCGCAAAGTATGGCGTGGCGAGATCGAAATAGCCGTTAGCGACGGTCACTTTGAGATGCGGGTTGATCGTCATCGCTTTGCGTAACGTTTCCGCGACGTTGACGTACTGGTTCTCGTGTTGCGCGTAACTCCAGGGATGCACGCGCGGCGTCATAATTTCGTACGGCAAATCGGTTTCGAATTTCAATTCGCCGCGCACGTAATCGTTGAAGGTCGCGGTGTACGGTCCGACGATGTTCGTGATGCTGGGATCGTATTCGTACTCCTCGCCTGCCGCGTCGCGATCGATTCCTTTGAACCGGCTGTCAATCCGCCCGACCGTGCGGCGTTCGTCGCGCAGCAACTCTTTGCAAAAGCGATGAATGTTGATCCGCAGATTCGTCTGCTCGATGTACTCGGCGGACAAGCCGGTATAGCGCGCGAGTTGGGTGACGATGCGCGCGCGATCGTTCGCGGGGAGCGCCGCGCCTTGCGCGAGTCCCCGCGCGTACTCGCCGAGCGCGAACGCTTCCACTTGGCGCAAGGTCGCCTGCAAATCGGTTTGCAATTCCGGCGCGAGTCGTTGGTGGTACCACGCGGTTGCCGTGTAGGTCGGCAGAAAAAGAATGTGCGGCAGATCGTTCCCCGGATGAAACCGCGCGGTTGCAAAATTCAGGATCGCGGAGACGAGCATAATGCCGTTGAGATACATCCCGTGCCGTTCTTGCAAATAGCCGGACAAACCCGCCGCGCGCGTCGTGCCGTAACTTTCGCCGATCAAAAACTTGGGCGAAGTCCAACGCTGATAGCGCGTCGCGTACAAGCGAATGAAATCGCCGACGGACTCGATGTCTTTCTTGAAGCTGTGAAACTCTTTCGCTTTTTCGCCGACGACGGGACGACTGAAACCGGTACTGACTGGGTCAATGAATACCAGGTCGGTCACGTCGAGCAGTGAAAATTCATTGTCCACGAGTTGGTACGGCGGCGGTGGCAAATCGCCGATGTCGGTCATCACGACGCGGCGCGGGCCGAGCACGCCCAGGTGCAGCCACACGGACGACGACCCAGGTCCGCCGTTGAACGAAAACGTCAGCGGGCGTTTCGTCTTGTCGGCAACGTCGTCGCGCGTGTAGGCGATGAAGAAGACGGACGCCTTGGCTTTCTCGCCTTCCGACTCACCTTGCTTGTCCCCTTTTTTCTCCGCTTCTTCTTTGAGGACGATCGTGCCGGTCGTGACGGTGTACTTGATCTCCTGTCCGCCGAGTGTGATGCTGTGCCTGGTCTCGACGATTTGGTCTTGCGGTTCCGGCTTTTTCTCTTCGCCGTTTTTCGGTTTGTCGTTTTCTTTTTCTGGGTCAGACATTGGGGGCTCCTTGGGAAATGCGACCGATGACGGGCGACGGATGACCCTTCGACTGCGCTCAGGGCACGCCGGCGACGGGCGCGGGTTTTATTTTGCCTCTTGGACTATCTTGATCTCTTCTTTGGTCAGTCCGTATAATTCATACACCAGCGCGTCAATCTGTTCATCCGTCACGTTGATTTCGCGTTCGACGCGTGCGCGCGCGGTATCGCTTTTGGCGGCTTGCTTTTGCTGATGCAAGGTGAGCATACGCTGAACGAGCGCGGTCATTTTGTCGTGGCGCGCTTTGTCGGCGGGGTCGGCGAAGTTGATGGTGCGGATAGGCAGTTTGAACAGTTGAACCGGCTTGACTTCGGGAAACACTCTCGATTGTTCGCCAACCAAATCGTCATACAAGAAATGGAGCAGGCGCGAATTGAGCAAGCCCAGCAAGTACGGATAGGTCACGGACTGCTCGTCTTTCAATTGAACGATAATCGCGCTTTTCAAACAGTACCATTGTGCAGAGTCATACACCGCGAGGATTCGATCGGCTGTTTGGCGAATTAATATTTTGGGCTGATCGAAAAGTTTTTGACGGCGGGGACGATACAACGCGTACCATGGAATTAACCCGCTGGCTGTCTCAACTCGCTTTTTCAAACGGTCACGATAGTCAAGCAACGCAGCATGACAATTTGGATAATCGTTGATGTCCACTCCGCGCGTGGTATACATGACGTACTTGCCCGATTCTGGCGTCAACGCGTAACGATGAATCTCACCGCCAATCACCAATTTGCGCAACAGGTCACGCTCTAGTTTGAGCCGTTTTATTTCCGCAAGCGTGCGAACGAATGCGGCATCCAAGCCCGTGCTAATCCCGGTCGCCACATCTTCCGCGACATCTTTCAAAGTACGCCAACGATAACATTTTTCGATCACTGTGGTGCCGCGATGAATTTGCAACGCAAATGATTCCGAATCGCGCCCAATTTGTGAGGCGGCTACGCCCCCGCGCTCTTGCCACAAATTCGTTCCCAAGTTCGCTCGGTCGGTTTGCCGCAAATCAAGATAGAGTGATTGGCAGTTCTCCTTTGACGCGCCAAAGATCACGATACAAGCCGGAGCCGTCACATGCTCGAACACGCGATCGCCCAGATCGCAAACGCGATGGATGCACGTCGCGTCAACTAACATCTGGCGCGTTTTCCAAAATTCGTGTTGCTTGAGAAAACTACTCGGCACGATGAGACCTACTTGCCCCCGTTTGTTCGTACAATTCCACATCTGCGCGAGAAAATAGTTGAATGATTCCGGTGTTCTTACATGAATGTCATCAAATTTCCGCCGCAAATAATCTTTCTCTGCCGAATGATACTCCGCCCCCCACGGCGGATTCCCCATCACCGCGTCAAAACCACCTGCCGCCATAATCTCGCCAAACCCTTCACTCTTGCTGTTCCAATCGAACGGATTGACGCGCGCGCGTTCTTCATCGGACAAATCGCCAATGTCGTAGCCGATCAGCGAGTTGCCGCATTTGATATTGTCGCACAGACGCGGCAAAACGCCTTGCCCCGTGATCGCGCCGCGTTCGCCTTCCAGCATCTTGATGTACAAACTCATCATCGTGATCTCGACCGCTTGCGGATCAATGTCCACGCCGAAAATATTGTTGCGGAGAATCTGCGCCTTGTGCTCCAACGATAATTTGAATTCGCCGTACTCCGCGCGCGGTTCGCGCAGGAGCGCGGTTTGACCGCCGTTGCCGCCGCCCCCGCCGCGCCGATTCGCGCGTTCCGCAAAATAACGCGTGTGATAATCCAACAACGCCTGGTATGCGCCAAGCAAGAACGAACCCGATCCGCACGCCGGATCGAGCACGCGCAATTTTTCGATCTGCTTCGGCGTCTTGCCCTCGATCAGTTTGCCGACGGTTTGCGCGACGATATAGTCCACGATGTACTTGGGCGTGTAGTAGACGCCGCCCGCTTTGCGCACTTCGGGCTTGTCGTCAACGATCGCGCGCGTCTCGGTGACGCGAATCGTCTTGCCGAGATAGCGTTCGTAAATCGAACCGAGCAATTCGACGCCGATCTGCGCGAAGTTGTACGGCTCCAATCCCTCGTCAACAATTTCCGCGACCAACGCCGAATCCCACTTGATTTCCTCGCACTTGTGCGGCTTGAAAATTTCGCCGTTCAGCATTTGATTGACCAACCGAAAGAGCGGAATCAGTTCAGCCACAATCGGTTTGGACTGCTCACTCTGCGACCAATGCCGCGCGATTTCGATCAGTTGACCTTCAGGAAGAACGCCACGATCTTCGGCGACGCGAATGAAAATCAAGCGGTCGAGAAAAATTTGCACCACATTGTTGAGATCGTCTGCACTCAAGTCGGGATGCGCCTTGAAAACCGCTTTGGCTAGCTTCTCGCGCCAGCCCACCAGATCGCTCAAGAATTGTTGATCGAGTGGAACGCGTTGCCGCGCGCGGCGCGCGGTCGGCGCGATCAGCGCGTTGAGACTACCCGCCGCGACTGACTCGCGTGACAGCTTCCACAAATCGTCCAACGCTTTGGGCGTCAGATACTCGTCGTAGCGATAAGCAAACACCAAACCTTTGCTGGCTTGGCGCAGGTACGAAATATCGCGCACTTCGTACAGCCGAAACTCTTCAAAATCGGTCGCGGCGGCAAGGATGACGGTTTGACTCGTTTCGTTGAACGCGTACTTTTTGGCTTGGAGTACTACCGGATCGGTGAGCGCGACGTGCGGCGCTTTGGCTTCGACAAAGAATTGCGTTTGCCCGTTCCAACGAAAATTGTAATCGGGGCGTCCGCGCGTCGCGCCGCTTTCGACGACGACATCGCGCTCGCGTTCGGAGACGCGTTGCGTGTTACGCACATCCCAGCCCAGCGCTTCGAAAAACGGATCGATGAAATCAATCCGCGCTTGCAATTCAGTATAGCCGCCAAACTTGTACTCGAGTTCGCGTTGCCTGAATTTTTCGACGAGCGCGGCGATCTGTTTTTCAAATTGCTGACGTGCAGAAATTTCTTTTGTCATTATCGCGATCCTGAACAAATTCAACTCGCTTGTGACTTGACAAAAAACACCCTTCATCAGCGCGCGCGCACACGCGCGCCAACGAGCAGGTGCTATCTTCTCGCGTGACTCTTTTTCGCGCTGGCGTCCTTGCCGGCGCAAATGCAAAGCATCAATTCCTCCTACGCCGCTTTTCGTTTTGGCGTTTGCGGAATAGCAGCAATGAAAGCACGTAGCGCGTTGTTGACCGCCTCGGGCGTCTTGAATATTTTGGAAACGTCGGGATCAAGAGTAACTACTACGCGGTCTTTGCTTCGCGCGGCAAAACGGTTCGGGCGCGCTTTGCGATAATCAAAGCGATACTCGGCGCGCATTTCGTTCGCGGTATGGGATTTGGGAATTGGCATTTTCTTCATAATCAATCTGCTCCGTTCTAGTCGCCTTGCGTGCGCTAATGATGCGAATCGTGTCTTCAGCGACTTGTGTGAAGAAAACCAGCAACAGCCGCCTCCGCGCAGAATGTCCGACGATAACCTCACGGTTTTCTTCTATCGAGTGATCTTCATCATAAAAGATCGCCGCGCCTGGATCGTCAAAAATTGTGCGGGCTTCGTCAAAACTGACTTGGTGGTTTTTCAGATTTAGTGTGGCTTTGTCATCGTCCCACTGGAATTTCAAATCCATCGGCCTTTTCTGCTTCTTGGGTTTGTCGCCTCGCGCACCCCAATAATACATGGGTGCAACTCTCAAACTGTGAGCACAGACGTTCGGATCGGATTTGACAAAGGGTAGCCATCCGTGCAAAGTAGGAGTCTAGTCAAGATTCCACTCGTCACGGAGGCTACCGTATGGAAGTCTATCACAGAGACCCGATTCCGCAAAGTCCGGCGTTTCAGAACTTGGGACAATTTGTCCGCGAACACGCCCAACAGTGGGCGCAGGGCACACCGGACTTGGAACAATTTGAACGTGAGTTGCATGAGCATGTGATGGCACTTGAACGTGAATTGGTGGCGGAAGAACTCGCCCGTTATGATGTCACCGCCGAACAAGTGGAGGTCGAAGGCGTGACCTATCGCCACACTTTGACTTCGCCCGAAACCTACTTGTCGGCGGCAGGTCCGGTCACCGTGACGCGGCATCTGTATCGCCCTGCCGGGCGCGGCAGCAAAAGCATTTGTCCATTGGAACTGCGTGCGGGGATCATAGGTGGACACTTTACCCCACGCGCCGCGCGCCAGGCGGCGTTTGTGACGGCGCAGTTGACGCCCGGGGAAAGCGAAGCCCTGTTTGATGAACTGGAAGGGATGCGCCCCTCGCGCGCAAGTTTGGATCGGCTGCCCAAAACCCTGTCGGCGCAGTGGGAAAACCATCGGCAGGAATGGGAGTCGGCTTTGCGAACGCAGGAAACCGTTCCCGCCGAAGCCACGATGATGGCGGTCTCGGTAGACGGTGTGATGATTCCGATGAAAGATGGTACCGCCGATCGCACCGCTAAACAAGCCGAACCGGGCAAACATGCCAGTGGTCCGACGGGGAATCAAGAAGTGGGTTGCGGCACCGTGGTGCTGTATGATGCCGAGGGTGAGCGGGTCGAAACGGTGCGCTATGGACGGATGCCCGAAAGCAAAAAAGTCACGCTGCAGCAGCAATTGCAGGCCGAAGTCGCCAGTATCGTGACCCTTCGCCCGGACTTGCGCCGGATCTATTTGGCGGATGGCGCGAAAGACAACTGGCGGTTGCTGAACGAAATCGAACAGACGTTGAATGTGCCGGCGCAACCATGTGTGAACATTGTGGATTTCTATCATGCGTGTGAGCATCTGAAAAAGGGTTGTGATGCCGCCTGGGGTGAAAGTACCCCGCGTGGCAAAGCTGAATTTGAACGTCTGAAAACACTGCTGAAAGAAGCCGAGCAAGGCACCGACCAAGTGATTCGCGCACTCAAATATCAACGTGGACGTGCGCGCGGAAGCAAACGCCAACGCTTGGACGCCGAACTCACCTACTTTCGGAATCAACGCCCGCACATGGATTACGCCGAGTATCTGTGCCAAGGCTTGCCGATTGCCAGCGGGGTCATTGAAGCAGCGTGCAAGACCTTGGTCACGCAACGGATGAAACGTTCTGGGATGGCGTGGCGGCAGCCCGGCGGGCAAGGGATTTTGACTCTCCGCAGTTTGATTCAGAGTGACCGCTGGCGCGCGGCTTGGACGTTGCTCAGCGCCGATTTTCGCAAAGCGGTTGTGACGCCTCAAGCACAAAATATTGTCGGGTTGGCAGTCCACACGGTATTCGACGCTTTTGATCTACCTGGCGCAATATCGGACACGGTTGACTTCACAGAACTTCCATTGGCGGTGTGAGCCGAACATCCGTGCTCACAGTTTCAGAGATGCACCCATAATACATTCAATAGCAATTTTTCGCAACAGGATACGCGTGGTGATTACCCATATCTCACCGCAGAGACGCAGAGGGCGCAGAGTTTACAATTTTCCCTCTGTGTCTCTGCGCTCTCTGCGGTTCATTTCCGCGTTGTGGGTAATCACCAAGATAGGCGTGGTCTTCATACATCACCCGCGCGGTGCGTTCCGCTTCGGCGCGGAAATACGGATTGCGAATCGAACGTGGAGTCAGCGCATCCACCGGCCGGTTGAACAAACGCTCCACGAATCATTTCACACCTCCTCGACGGTCTACCCTCATTATACCCCAACCCCGCGCAAAATCAAAAGCCCGATTTGCAAACCCCGCGCGCAGACCCAGCCGCGAAAAAAAACGCGCGACCGTCGGACGAACGATCGCGCGTTTCTGATCCTACACACTTGGCGCGCGTTTGCCGCGCGCGCCTCCCCTATTTTCCACGCGGACGCGCCGCCGACCAAGCGCGCCAACGCGCTTGCCACGCCGCGCGCCATTCAAGTTTTTTAGCGCGCCACGTGCCGATGATCCCGTACGGCAGGAACAGCACCAGCGCGACATAGACCACGCCGAGAATGAAACTGGAACTCTCGCCGAAAAGCTTGTCCAGGTAGAACTGCAACAGGCGAAACGCCGCCGCGCCCACCAGCGCGCCGCTCAACGTGCCCACGCCGCCGATCAAAATGATCAACAGCGCGTTGACCGTGTAGCCCAGACTCGCACTCGTCGGACTGACGATCGGTTGATAGAGCGCGTGCAGCGCGCCGCCCAGCGCCGCCGTAATGCCGGACACGATCAGCGCGGCGAGTTTGAAGTAGAACGTGTTGAACCCCAGCATCTGCGCGCGATGCTCGTTCTCCCGAATCGCGCTGCACACGCGTCCCGTCGGCGAATCCACGAACCGCCGATAGAACAGGTAGACCAACAACATCAACGCGAGCGCGACAAAGTAAAACGTCAGCCGCTGATTCGCCGGATCGAGCAAAGCGGGCTTTGGGATATTTTGCAACCCCACGTCACCGCCCGCCCAATCGTTCAACTCGTGCGACATAATGACGATGTGAAACACCGACGCGAAACCGAGCGTGACGAGCGCGAACGTAATGCCCTTGACGCGCGGCAAGACGATGCTGAACAACAACGCCTGCGCCACTCCGGCAAAGACCACCAACACGAGCGTCTCCGGCAACGGCAGCTTGAGCGACTTGAGCGCGATCCCCGCCGTATACGCGCCGACCGAGAAAAACATCGCGTGTCCGAACGAGAGCAAGCCGGTGATCCCAAACAACAGATCGTAACTGATCGCGAAAATCGCCAAAATGAAAATCTCGATCAGCAAGCCCTGGTAAAATTTGGAATTGCCCGATTGCCCGGCAAGCATCGCCCCGATCGACTGCCCGTCGAGCAGCGCGATCAGAAAAGGAAACGCAATCAGAAAAACGGCGACCGCCCCAAGGATCGCATGGTCACGTAGAATTTTCATCGGCTATTCCTTCCTGCCAAACAATCCGTTCGGCAGCGCGAGCAGAATGATCACCATTAACAACAACGTGGACGCCGGCACCAACGGCGGCGTCGGCTTGAACGGTTGCTCCAGAAACGGCAGCGCGATGCCGATCTGTCCGTACTTGACGATGAATTGCTGCAACAACCCGACCAGCAGCGATCCGGCGGCGGCGCCCGGAAAACTCGTCAGCCCGCCAATCGCCAGAGCGATCAGCGCGGAGAGCAACAGACTCTCCCCCATATCGTCCGAGACGCCCATCGAAGGTCCCGCCAGCACGCCGCCCAACGCGGCGAGTCCCACGCCCAGCGCGAAGACGAACGTGAACACCTGCCGCACGTTGATCCCCAGCGCTTCCACCATCGCGCGATCCTGCACGCCGGCGCGAATGATCATTCCGATGCGCGTGCGTTGCAACAACAGCCAGACGACGATCAGCACGATCACGCCGACGATGAAAATGAAAATCTCGTTGTAGGTGCGAATGCGACTGCCCATAAAACTGATCGTCGAGCATTGATTCGCCAACGCGTCGAAGATCGTTTGCGCCGGACACCCCTGACCGATCGTGTTGAAGAGCGCGGGCTTGGGCATTTGCATTTGCGTGCGCCCCCACAGCGCGATCACCACTTCGCGTCCGATGACGCCCAGCCCCAGCGTCAACATCAATTGATAGATCGGACGCGTGTAGAGCGGACGGATCAGCGTGGATTCCATCAGCGCGCCCAAGCCCGCGCCCACGAGCGTCGCGACGATCACCGCGATCAAAAACCGCCACGTCGTGCCCGCCGCGACCAAGAACGCCGTCAACGCGTCATTCCACGCGAATAACGCGAGTCCGCCCAGTGCCAACCCGAGCGCGAGCAGCAGCGCGCGCCAGGGCACGCGCGTCGTCGCCGCGGCGATGCGGTTGCGCGATTCCAAAAGCGTCAATCCCAGCGCGATCAGTCCGCCGCCCGCGAAGAGACACAGCATACTCACGCCCAATTGCTCCGCTCCGACGATTGCCGGGGCGGGCAGATCGAGTTGCCCCAGATCGAGTTGGACGCCAAAGACGACGGGACTCTTGTCGTAGACGGTCACATCCCAGCCGGTGATCGGATAGCGCGCAAAGCCGAACGCGAGCGCGCCTACTCCCAGCGCGAGCGCGAGCCAGGGTAAGCCGCGCGCGGCTTGCGGCGCGAGGCGCACGCGGCTGAGCCAGCGATCCCACAGCGGCAACAGCAGCAGCCCGGCGAAGAACAATGCGGCTGGCGTCGCCAAGTCCAGCAACGTATCCGGGCGCACATACGCCGTCCAACCGACGTACGCGCCGATCATAAACAACGTGCCGTGCGCCAGGTTCAGCACATCCATCAAACCGAAGATGAGCGAAAACCCGGAGGCGACAAGAAACGTCACCGCCGCGACCGAGAGTCCGCGCAAGATCGTGATGATCCAATCGCCTGTCTCCATCCCCTGGATCGCGAGCAGAAACGACAGGATCAGCGCGGCAAGCGTAATCGTTTGCGTTCGATTTTTGCGAATCGTGCCTATTATCGTTGTCATAGTGAACCCCGTAGTGGGCAGTGGGTAGTGTACAGTGGGTAGAGAAAACTGACCACTGACCACCGACCACTGATCACTGCTACGCTGCCCCCAAATACCGGTGAATCGTCGCTTCGTCTTTGAGCAGATCGGGCATTGCGCCGCTCTTCACCGTGCGCCCTTCTTCGACGATCACATAGTACTTGGCAAGCTGGGTCGCCACCGCGAAATTCTGCTCGACCAGTAACACCGTCGTCTCCGCCGAGAGTTGCAAAATCGCCTTCATCATTTGCTCGATCAAAACCGGCGCCAACCCTTCGGTCGGTTCGTCAATCAGGAGCAACTTGTTCTCTGCGACGAGCGCGCGCGCAATCGCGAGCATTTGTTGTTGCCCGCCGGAGAGTTGCGTGCCGCGCAGTTTGATCAGCCGTTTCAGATCGGGGAATAATCCAAAAATCAGTTCTTGGCGGCGCGCCAGATCGCCTTGTTTGCGTTCGGCGATTTGCAGGTTTTCGGCGACGGTCAGATCGCGAAAAATCGCGCGATAGTCCGGCACAAAGCCGATGCCCAGCGCGGAGATGTCGAACGTGTGCCGCCCCTGGATTTCCTGCCCGTCGAAAATCACTTGCCCCTGCCGCGGCGGCGTGAGACCCAGGATCGTCTTGAGCGTGGTGGTTTTGCCCGCGCCGTTGCGTCCCAAGAGCGCGGTGATTGCGCCTTGGGGCACGTTGACCGTGACGCCTTGCAATATATGAAATTGCCCGATGAATGTATGCGCGTCGCGCACTTGAAGTAAATTATCCATTACACTCTCCCCACAGTGGTCAGTGGTCGGTGATCAGAATCCTCTCTGCCCACTAATCACTGACCACTATCCACTACGCGCCAGCCCAGTCCGCCCAGGTACGCGCTCTGCACCGTCTTGTTCGCCGCGATCTCGGACGGCGTGCCTTCCGCCAGCACAGCGCCCTGGTGCATCACGGTAATGCAATCGGAAATGCTCATCACGAGTCCCATATTGTGTTCCACCAACAACACGGTCTTGTGGCTGGTCTGGTGAATCTGCCGGATCAAATCAATCATTTCTGGCACGACTTCCGCCGCCATTCCGGCGGTCGGCTCGTCGAGCAACAGCATTTCCGGATCGGGCGCGAGGATCATTCCCAGTTCCAGTTTGCGCTGATCGCCGTGCGGCAACGTGCGCGCCGGAGTCAAGGCGCGCTCGGTCAGTCCGACCTGGCGCAAGACTTGCCCGGCGCGTTCTTCATCGCCGCGAAAATGTTGATAGTGATTGAACAGGCGAAAGTTGTGTTTGCCGAGTGACTGACACGCCAGCCGCACGTTTTCCAGCACCGTCAAATTGGGAAAGATGTTGGTGATTTGAAACGAGCGACCGATGCCCAGATGCGCGATGCGATGCAAGGGCAGGCGCGTAATATCGCGCCCTTTGTAGATCACCCGCCCGGCCGTCGGCTCGACGTTGTTCGTCAGGAGATTGAAAAACGTGGTCTTGCCCGCGCCGTTCGGTCCGATGATCGAGTGGATCGTGTTGCGCCGAATCTTGATGCTCACGTCATTCACCGCGACCAGCGCGCCAAATTCTTTGCGCAAGCGCTCGCTCTCCAGGATCACATTGTTGTCCATCCATTCCCCCAAAAAATCAGTGGTCAGTGGGTAGTGGTCAGTGGAAAAGATTCCACCGACCACACTTCACTCTGTTCACGGTTCACTGACCACTGATCACTGAACACTGGCTACTTGGCGCTCAACGAACCAAACGGTAACTTGCCGCAGCGCGCTTTTAGGTTTTCGGGCAGCAAGCACGGCGGCTCGGGGCGATTGGTCTTGACCGTTTCAAAGAACTTGAATTCTTTATCGGTCACGTTGAGAATCTTGACGATGTACATATCTTGAATCGCCACGTGATCTTCCGGTCGGAAGAAGACTTTGCCCTTGGGTCCATCGAATTCCATTCCTTCCATCGCCTTGATCAGCGTGGCGGAATCGGTGCTGCCGTTCGTCTTCCGCAGCGCGGTGGCGACCGCGAATGCCGCATTCATCGCATCGGCGTCGAACAGATCCGGCGGAACTTTGTGACGCGCTTTGACTTGCTCCACCAGCCAGTCGTTGATCTTGTTCTTAGGCGAGGTGTAGTGGTAGAGGATGCCGCTGTTCTGTCCGAGCGCGGCGGCGTAGAGCGGAACCGTCGCGTTGTCCGCAACCGACGCGGCGAGTTTCATCTTGTCGAACACGCCCATCTCCTGGGCGCCCTTGAACATCGGCACAAAGCCCGCGCCCGCCCACGTGACGATCCACGCGTCCGCGCCTGACTTTAAGACCTTGTCGAGGTACGGCGTGAACTCTTTCGTGTCGAGCGGCGCGAAGATGTCGTCCTGGACGAAGGTGCCGCCCAAGACGGAGCACGAGTCGCGGAACGCTGCGGCGCCACCGCGACCGAAGGCATAGTCGGGCGCGATCTGCACGAATTTCTTGTACTGCGTCGTCAAGTACTGGCACAGATTGATCGCGTCCTGGTAGTTGTTGCGGCTGGTGCGGAAGGTGTACTCGTTGAAATCCTTGCCGGTGATATCGTTGGACGCGGCGGGCGCGACGACGAGCACTTTTTTGTTATCGCGCGCGATGCCTTGCAGCGTCGCGGTGCCGCCGGAACTCACGGTACCGACGAGAATGTCCACCTTCTTCACTTCGATCAATTCGCGCGCGACAGTGGCGGTGGTATCCACCACACCCTTGTCATCCGCGACGATGACCTGGATTTCGCAGTCCTCGACCTTGAACACATTGTCCTTGCCCGGCGCACCGGCGAGGTATTCCCAGCCGAGCAGGAAACTGCGTTCCATCATCGCCCCGTACACCGCCAGCGGACCACTCTTGTCGGTGATGAAGCCGACCTTGACGGGGTTGGCGCATTTGAGTCGCGCGGCAGCCGGCGCCGTAGTTGGCACGGGCGCGGCGGCGGCATACGTCTTTGCCAAGTACTCGATCAAGACGCCTTTTTCCGCGTCGGTCAGTTTAGTGCCTTTGCTGATCATTCGATCAACGGTGGTGGTCCACTGATCCTTGGTCTTTGCCGCGCTCTTGACGCGATCGAGGTTGTGACAAGACGCACAACGCTCCGCGAGCAACCCCGCGCCGTCGAGCGCGGCTGGCTTGGGCGCGTCCGTCGGTTTAGGTGCGGCTGTTGGCGCCGCCGGCGGTTTCGGCGGATCGGTCGGCTTGGGCGCGGGCGTGGGAGTCGGTGTGGCGCACGCGACCACAATCGCCACCAACACGACGAGCAACGCGAGAATCGCTAACTTTTTCATTTCTTCTCCTCCTAAATTGGAAATTAGAGATTAGAGATTGGAGATTGAAATCCGCCAACCCTAATCATCGCTTTTTGCCTTTGCCTTTTTACTTTTGCCTTTTGCCTTGTTCATCCCTCCTTTCAATTATTTGGCACACACCTGCACTTGCGTGCGGTGCAAGTGTTGGCACATTGGCACATTGGTTCATTGGCTCATTGATCTGTGCTTGTCCAAAAAACCGAGAACGAGCGTGTTGAATACTTGCCATTTTTCCCAACAGAGCGCGTGCCCTGCACCTGGGATGATGACGTACTCCGCGTGCGGCATTGCGCGCGCGATGATGTCGGCGTAGTGGCGCGGCTTGAGCGCATCCAGTTCGCCGACCATTAACAGCGTCGGCGTTTTGATGCGGTGCAGTTCGGAGGTGAGGTTCAATTGCAAAAACGCTTCGCACAAATTGATCACCGCGTCGCAATCGAGCGATTCGTAGCGCGCGCGCGCTTGCGCCAACAATTGCGGGTTCGCGACGATCCACGACTCGGCAAAGTTGAACGGATAGGTCACGCGATAAAACATTTCGACATCTTTGCGCTTTGCCGCTTCGATCCACATTTGGATCATACTGTGCAACGTCGGCTCGACGTGGCTGACGGTAGACGACACGATCAAACTGTGTGCGCGTTCGGGATACTTGAGCGCGAATTGCAAACTCAGTTCCGCGCCGTACGAAATGCCGAGCAAATGCGCTTTGTCAATTTTCAACGCGTCGAGCAGCGCGGCGAGATCGTCCGCGTGCAACTCCATCGAGTACGGCGCGCGCGGATGATCGGATTGCCACTGCCCGCGACAATCGTAGAGCAATACGCGATAGTGTTTGGACAGCACCGGCGTTTGGAATGCCCAACTCGCGGTGCTCATCAACACCCCGTTCGACAAGACCAGCACATCGGCGTCTTTGTCCCAGCCGTGCTGCTCGTAGTATACCTCAATTCCGTTCGCTGTGATCTTGGGCATTACTCCACATCCTTGACGAATACCAACGCTTCGCCCTGGCACACGATTTCGCCGCGCGCGTTGCCGCACGTCGTCCGTAAGTTTACCAGATTTTTTTCAGGACGCCAGCGCACAATTTCAACCGTTGCCGTGAGTTCCTCGCCGACTAACGCGGGCTGCGGGAATTCCAAATGTTGTTTCAGATAATTTGTGCCGCGTCCCGGCAGTTGCGTGCCAAGCAAGTACGAAAACATTCCGCCGAGCAATGGACCCGGAACGACGCGCGGCGTTTGCGCGATGCCCGCCAGCGCGGCGTACTCCACCAGATCGTTTTGAGTGAACGTTCGTTGCGCCGTTGCCGCTTGACCGATTTGGAAATTTTTCATTTCTTCAAAAACGCTTCCATTCCTTCGCGCGCTTCCAGCGTGACGATTTGCTCGCAAAAGCGCGCGCGTTCTTCTTCCAGCCGCGCCGCCAGCGCATCCGCATCGCGCCACAGCAATCGCTTGGTGCGCTGAATGCTTCCATGTTTCTTTTGCACAATAGATTCTGCCACCGCGCGCGCTTCGTCACGAATTTGATCGCGCGCGACGATTCGATTCGCGATGCCCCACGCCACCGCTTGCTCGGCGCTGATCGTCTGGTTCAGCATCAAGATTTCGCTCGCGCGCTTGTTCCCGATCAACGCGGGAAGCATCGCGCTCCAGCCGCCATCGGGACTGAATCCGACGACGGAATAGTACGGCGTAAAACTTGCCTCCGGCGCGACGAGAATAATGTCAGATGCCAGCACCAAACCAATCGATCCGCCGGTGACGATGCCGTGAACCGCCGCGACAATCGGCGCAGGCAAACGCACCATCGCGACGATCACTTGGTTGAGCAAGCCGACAATTTCGCGCGCGTACGCTTCGATCTGATCGCGCTGATCGTAGAACGCGTGCAGGTCGCCGCCGGTCGAGAACGAGCGACCGTTCGCTTGCAAAACGACCGCGCGCGTTTCCGCTTGCGCGCCGATTTCTTCGACAGCGTTCAACATCTCGCGCAAGAATTCCGGCGTCAGACTGTTGTGGCGTTCCGGACGATTCAGCGTCAGCGTTGCGATTTGATTTTGTGTTTCGAGTAGAACTAGGTTTGTCATTTCGCGGCGTGCTGTGTTTAACGGCAACTAACGTGCCGCTTCAGGCGCCGGCCGAGCGCGCAGCCGGAGCGCAGCGGAGTCCAGCGCGAAGGACGGTCGCCTGCAAGCGCGGGTTGGGCAGCGTTGACATTTTCATTTACTCTCTTCGCTCAAGCTCATCAGGTGTCGGTCTTTGGAAGAAAGCCATCCAGGGCTTCATCGCTTCCTCGGAAATAAGGAAACTTTCCTGTGAAGGTCGCGAATTCCTTTTCTCAAGCCGCCTCAATAGCTCATCATCCGGCACATCTAGATAGTGTACTTCGCTGCTAGCCCCAAGTTGCTTCGCACGCAACCGATAATCTTCGCGTTCTTCTCGCGCCCAAAAACCGAAATCGAGGATAACATTCGTTCCCAATTCCAGCGCCCTACGAGCTATACTCCAGAGCATGGCCTCGATTAGGCTATGCCGAGCATCATGTTCTGGTTCTTCTGCATCTTGACCAAAAAGACGTATCTGCCACTCATCAGGTGTCAATCGAAGCGCCGGTAGTTCATATTCGAGCTTTTGGGCTAGCGTTGTTTTCCCTGAACAAGGAAGCCCAACCATCAAATGGAGAGTAGCCATACTTCTTACTCGAAAGGTCATCTGGAAGCTGCCCAACTCTCACTTGAGTATGGGCCTCAGATCCTCAAGCTTATCGAAAAGATGCCAAATATATTTGTCCGTACCGTTGATGCGATGCGGATGCAGGTCTGCCAGATTTGGATCGTTGCAATAACTATCGAATGCTTCTTTCGATTCCCATTCGACGAGGATGAGAACCGAACGCGGCTCGATACCCTCTAGCGCTGCCTCTCGGAACTTGCCCAGCGCAACGACCCGTCCGCCGTGAGCGGCTACTTCTTTGGCTGATCGACGTGAGTAAGCCAGGTATTCGTCCTTGTTCGAAACGTTGAAGAGATTTAGCGCATAGACGGGCTGCGACATTGGCAGTCCTCCTTCCAGGCATCACAATCGGTTGCGTTCAACATCTCGCGCAAGAATTCGGACACGCGACTGTTGGGGTGGAGATTGCTTCGCTGCTACGCGGCTCGCAATGACAAAGTCGTCTCACCTTGCAAACCAATCTCACCGTTTGGTCGCGTGACAATCGTTTCGACGCGCGTGAGATTTTTCGCGGCATCGAATTCGAGCACACGCAAACTAATTGTGATCTCTTCGCCCACAAACGATGGCGCGGGAAACATCAAATCCTGGCTCACTTGCGACGCGTTTGGAGAATGCTTTGCCAGCGCGCCACAAACCAAACTGTAGAGAAACATCCCGTGCGCGACCGTTTTGCCAAAGCGCGTCCGCGCCGAAAACTCCGGATCGACGTGAATCGGATTGTCGTCGCCGCTCAGTTTCGCAAAGCGATTGAACTCGGATTGCGCGAGCGTGTGCTTTTCGGTAAACGTTTGTCCAACGGAAATCATCGTCATTCCAAATATCCAGTATCCAGTTTTCAGTTGTCTTAGTACATCACAGATTGTCATTCTGAGGCGCGCTTTTTGCGCCGAAGAATCTCGCAATTTGCGATTAGCGAGATGCTTCGCTTCGCTCAGCATGACAGAATTGTGATCTATGTCTGAATACTGAACACTGAATACTGTTTACTGCCCACTGTATTTTTGTTTCAACTCGCCACGATTCACCTTGCCCAACGTATTGCGCGGCAGCGCGTCGACAAAGACGACGCTCTTGGGCATTTTGTAGCGCGCGAGTTGTCCCTCGCAGAATGCGAGCAACTCTTCAGGCGTCGCGGTCGTCCCAAGTTTCAGCGCGACAATCGCTTTGCCCACTTCGTTCCATTTCGGATCGGGAACGCCGATCACGCACACTTCGCGGATCGCGGGATGCTTGCCCAGCACCGCTTCGATTTCGGCGGGATAGACATTCAGACCGCCGCTCTTGAACATTTCTTTCGAGCGACCGACGACGAACGTGAATCCTTCTTCGTCGTGCAGCGCGAGATCGCCAGTGTGGAACCAGCCATCGGTGATGACTTGAGTGTTCGCATCGGGACGATTCAAGTAACCGCCAAAAACATTTCCACCGCGCAACCAAATCTCGCCGACTTCGCCCGGTGGTACGTCCTTGCCTTCGGGGCTGACATAGCGCGCGTCGTTGAAGAACGCCGGCTTGCCGATAAACCCAAGTGTCTGCGTTCCCTTGATGAAATCTTCCGGCTCGAGCATAAACGCGGTCGGCGATGTTTCGGTCAAGCCATAGCCACCACCGAACGGCAAACCGCGCTCGCGAAACGCGCGCACCACTTCGAGCGGACAGCGGTCGCCGCCGTTGTAGAAATACCGCACCGACGATGCGTCCACCTTGCCGAACAACGGCGACGCGATGAGCATTTGCCAAATCGCCGGCACGCCCATCACCACCGTGACGCGTGCTTGTTCGATCAAACGCCACGCTTCGTCCGGATCGAATTTGCGCGGCATTACAATTTTCGATCCGAGCAACAGCCCCGGCAGCGTGAACAAGCCCACGCCGCCGACGTGGACGAGCGGCAGAATCGTCAGCATCACATCATCCGCCGTCAGCCGCAGTGGAATGATGTCGTTCATCGCATTCCAGAATTGATTGGCGTGCGAAAGCACCGCGCCTTTCGGTTTGCCGGTCGTGCCCGATGTGTAAACCGTGAGCAAGCCCTTGTCCCAGGAAATCGGTTCCGCCGGTTCGGCATCAGATTGATTCGCGATAAAATTCGCGTACGTGTCGCAACCCGTTGGCGCGTCGCCTTCGAGCACAAAAACTTTTTCGATCTTGGTTTGTTCTTTCAGCGGCGCGATATAACTCGCCTGTTCCGATCCGACGAACAGCGCGCGCACGTTGCTGTCTTGCATCTGATACGCGATCTCCGGCGGCGTGAGACGATAGTTGAGCGAGACGTTGACGATTCCCAGTTTGCCTGCGCCAAACAACAACGTAAGAAATTGCGGATAGTTCATAGACAACACGCCGATGCGGTCGCCATCTTTCAATCCGTGCGATTGCAATGCGTGCGCGACGCGATTCGCTTCGCGATTCAGATCGCCATACGTGTAAGTTTTCTCAGGCGTGACCAGCGCGACGCGATTGGGGTGTAACTGCGCGTGCTTGGCAAGCCAGTAACCGATGCCGTACATTTCAACCTCTCAGTGGGTGGTGAACGGTGGGTAGTGAACAGTGACTCTGTCCACTGTCCACTGATCACTGTCCACTATTTCTGCGGTTCAAACGCGAGAAACGTCTTCTTCGCGTCGCCTTCGCCGCGCGCGACGAACTTTGCTTGGAGCGGCATCCCGATCTTGATTTGTTCCGGATGCAGAACGTCCACGCCCAGAATCTGCGCGCTGATCTTGGGACCTTCCGCCAACTCTACGACGCCGACGCAGTACGGATTCTTGCGATCGTACCCCGCCGCAATCATCGCCGAGGTGCCGACGTACACAATCGTAAACGCGACGAGTTTGCCCCGTCCCGACAGTTCGACCCACTCCATTTCTGCGTTCTGCGTCTCGGGCGCGATGGGGCGCGGCGGCAAGTAGACGCGTCCATCGGCGCGGGAGCGCGTGCCCATCAATTTGTGTTCGTTCAGGAATTTGGTGTATGTTGCGTTAGTAAATTCATTGTCGCTCATTGCGTCCCCCATCAAGGCAGAAGGCGGAAGGATGCAGGATGAAAACGATCTACTTTCATCTTTCATCCTTCATCCTTCATCCCTCATCCTTTTCGCTCGAAGATGTGCACCACGCACGTCTGCCCCGTGCCGCCGACGTTGTGCGTCAATCCCAGGTTGATATCGCCGGGCAATTGGCGCGCGCCTGCCTGCCCGCGCAACTGTTTCCAGATTTCGATCACTTGCGCCGCGCCCGATGCGCCGACCGGATGTCCCTTGGCTTTCAATCCGCCGGAAGTGTTGATCGGACGCGCGCCGGCACGCGCGGTGACGCCTTCTGCCGCCGCGCGCCAACCTTGCCCCGGCGCGAAGAATCCCACGTCTTCGGTTGCCAGGATTTCGGCGATGGTAAAACAATCGTGCACTTCGGCGACCTTGATGTCGGTCGGCTGGACGCGCGCCATCGCATACGCTTGTTGCGCGGCGAGGCGCGCGGCAGGAATCGTCGTCAACCCCGCGCGGTCCGCCAAGCCGCCGTCGCTTGCCTGGCCGCTGCCGATGATGTAGAGCGGCGCGTCCGTAAAGCGCGTCGCGAGATCTGCGCGCGCGAGCAACAACGCCGACGCGCCATCGGAGACCGGCGAACAATCGAACAGGCGCAGGGGCCAAGCGATGAGTGGATTGGCGCGATCATCGCGCAGAAATTCCATTTCGTCTTGCCACGTTGGAATCGGCTGACCCTTTTTCGCCGCGCTCGCTTTGCGCGCCGCCATAATGTCCGCGATGCGCTGACCGAACTGCGCCTTGTCGTTCAACGCGCCATGCTCGTGATTCTTGATGCCGACGCGCAGCAAGATTTCCGGCGTCGCATCGTAACGATCCAAGTACGCGGTTGCCATCGCCGCGTAAAAACCGGGGAACGTAAAGCCGGCGGGAATTTCGTACAACGTGTCGCCCGCCGTGCCCAGCGCGTCGGTCACTTTTTCGATGGGCAGCGCCGTCATCTTTTCGATGCCGCCGACGAGCACGAGGTCGTACAAGCCGGACGCGATCGCCAGAATCCCTTGCCGCAGCGCGACGCCGCTGCTCGCGCACGCGTCTTCGACGCGCGTCGCCGGGCGCGGCGCGAGCCCGACCCAGGAGGTCATCAGCGGCGCGGTGTGGCTTTGTCCTTCGAACAAATCGCTGCTGCAATTGCCGATGTACGTCGCTTCGATGTCGCGCGGATCCACGCCCTTGTCCACCGAGGCGCACAATTCGCGGAACGCGTCCACGAACAGATCGCGCGTGGTCTTGTCCGGGAACGCGCCGAACTTGCTCATTCCCGCGCCGACGATCGCGACGCCGCGTCCTAGTTTCCTGTTAGCCACGATACCTCCGTTGCAAGTGGGCAGTGGGTAGTGGACAGTGGACAGAGAATTCTGACCACTGACCACTGTCCACTATCCACTGAATCTGGGGCGCATCTACCAATTGGGGGAGGGCTCGGATGCAAACAAGGCATCGAAGCGCCCATTGACCCAAGCGAGCCGTAGATGCAACAGATGATTGAAACCGTCCTCGCTCCAGCGCATACCCACGCC
>Ga0194111_10001185_pt1 | contig 32105 bp, 20 predicted proteins | sample TA2KigC300mmetaG_FD_146194 | JGI IMG/M metagenome (GOLD analysis project Ga0194111, IMG submission 146194) | Freshwater microbial communities from Lake Tanganyika, Tanzania - TA2015033 Kigoma Deep Cast 300m | ecosystem: Environmental > Aquatic > Freshwater > Lake | place: Tanzania: Lake... | reverse complement strand
CAGCGGCTGAAAGAGCGGGCGGCCCGACCAGTGCCGTGTTCCTGCTCCAGGCTGGAGAAATGATGTCTCGGAATTAGTTTTAGCATCTGACCAAAGATCGTGTTACAATGGGCCATAGTCCGAATTCTCCTTTCTGTTTGATAGGTTATGGTAAACCCATTGTAACAGATTTAAGGGCGTTTTCGGACTATTTCTGCTTTTTAACCGGACAGAACTGTTTCAGGCCCTAATAAATAATTGGCCATCCTTTTAAAAAGGACACTCCATCGAGGTTCTTGCAAAATTCCCCGTTGGCAGGAATTGTCATTCTGAGCGCCGCGAAGAATCCCGTATTTGGAGATCCTTCACTTCGTTCAGGATGACAAAAACCATATTTGCCAGAGCCTCTATCGGGTTCTAGATTTTAGGCCAGATGTCGACATGATCCCAGCAGGAGCGCTCGACGCGAAAAACTTGGTGGTTTTCATCGGCAATTTGATAATTCAAGGGGTCTTCCGCCAGCATTTCCGACCATTCTTCCAGGGCATCCATCGGGTCCAGGGAGCCCAGCCAGGGGCGGGCCGAGAACTCTTCCTGAAACCCCCAGTGGCGCAAGAGTTCCCGGGGGTTGTTTTCGTCCAGCACCAGGTAGGACTGGAAACCGTCATGGAAGCGAATAATAATGGCGCAGGCCATGATTGAGTCTCCTTTCTTTACTAATTCTATGCTAAAGTATCTCCACTGACAACCTTATGAAAAAATCCTGCCAACTGAACCATTCCCCCACACGGCTGCTCCAGGCCGTCATAGCGGCTGCAGTCCTGCTTGGAGGCGCGGCCTGCGGGGAACTGCGGCCTCTACCCGGGTCTTTTTCACCCCAGGAATACACCCTCATTTCTTACGGTCAACTCCTCGATGCTTCCCAAGCCGGCCTGCAAGCCGGCCAGAAAGTCCGGGTGCCCGCCTACTTCTGGGAATTCCTCACCTATGACCCGGCCATGGTGCGCAATTACCTCTCCTACCCTCGCCACCCTTTAGGGTGGTACCGCCTCAAATGGTTCGCCACCTACGGCGCCCCGGAGATGCGGGAATACTTCGACCTGGCGGCCCTGGACCAGCATAAGGTCAAGGAATATCCTCTCAAGCGCATGGACAATGTCATGATTTACGGAGAACTTTCTTCTTTGGGAGTAGGGCTATATTTGCGAGTGCACCATATGGAGAAGATTGAAGAAGATTGAGCCGTTAATCGTGGGGTTAAAAGGCTAAAAGGTTAAAAGGGGAAGAGGGGATAAGGTTCAGAGAAAAAAACCTTATCCCTTTTCGCCTTTTTCCCTTTTAACCTTTTCCCCTAATAACTAAGTTCCGCCCAGATATGCTTCCTGAACCTGGGGATGATGGCGCAGCTCGGCGCTAGGCCCGGATAGGGCCACTTCCCCGGTCTCCAGGATATAGGCCCGGTGGGCCACCTCCAGGGCCAGGTGGGCGTTTTGCTCCACCAGGAGGATGGTGGCTCCCTGCTGGTTGATGCGCTTGATGACCCGGAAAATCTCCCGGACCAGCATGGGGGCCAGGCCCATGGAGGGTTCATCCAGGAGGAGCATCCGGGCCCGGCTCATCAAGGCCCTTCCCACCGCCAGCATCTGCTGTTCGCCGCCGGACAGGGTGTTGCCCCATTGGAGGCGGCGTTCCCCCAGCCGGGGGAAGAGGCGGTAAACCTCTCCCATATCGGCAAAGATCTCGTGGTCCCGCCGGGCGTAAGCCGCCAGACGCAGGTTTTCCTGAACGGTCAAATTCCCGAAAATCCCCCGGCCTTCGGGGACGTGGGCGATGCCCCGCTGGGATCGGAGATGGGCAGGAAGCTTGATTAAATCCTCTCCTTCAAAGACCACCCGGCCCCGGGCCGTGGGCGTCAGCCCGGAAATGGCCCGTAAAATGGTGGATTTCCCCGCGCCGTTGGCTCCGATGAGGGTGACGATCTCTCCCGCTCCCACGGCAAAAGACACCCCCCGCACCGCGGCGATGCGGTCGTAGGAGATCCACAGGTCGGTTACTTCCAATAAGGGTTTCATAAGAAGCTATCAGCGGTCAGCTTTTTACAGCTTAAGAAATGCAGCCGCAGGCTTCAGCCGGAGCCGAAGGCTATAAGTATAAAATATGCAATAATTGGTGAGGCGGGCCTCTGTGCCCGCCTAACTGGCCTTCCGAAATGAGCCGCAAAGCGGGTGCGCGCGGTGCACCCTACAGGAATTTTTCCAAGCCGAAAAAAAATAACCATTAGCCACCGGCCAATTTTTAAAACTGATTACTGGTCACTGGTCACTGATCACTGGTCACTTACAACTCTTAGTCTGCCGCCAAAGCCCCGTCCCGCCCCAGATAAGCCTCCAGGACCTTGGGGTGGCGCTGGATTTCCTGGGGTGGCCCGGAGGCGATGGTTTCCCCGAAGTCCAGCACCGTAACCCGCTGGCAGAGGTTCAAGACCACCCGCATCTGGTGCTCAATGAGCAGGATGGTCAGGGAAAACTCCTCTTTTAATTCTCTGATCAGCCGGATGAGTTCTTCAGCTTCCGCTTGGTTCATGCCCGCGGCGGGCTCGTCCAGGAGCAGCAGCCGGGGATTGCTGATCAAGGCTCGGGCGATCTCGATGCGCCGCTGCTCTCCGTAAGGCAGGTTGCGGGTGGGGGCGTCGGCGTAACGGGCCAGTTGAAAGCGGTCCAGCAGCTCATAGGCCCTCCGGGTCAGACTTTCTTCTTGTTCCCGAAAATTGGAGCTGCGGCACAATGACTCAAATAGAGAATAACGGTGCCGGGAAAAGGCCCCCAGGCGCACGTTGTCCAGCACGCTCAACTCTTTAAAGAGCCGGATGTTCTGGAACGTGCGGGCAATGCCCGCGGCAGTGATGCGGTGGCTGGGCCATTGGGTGATGTCCTCGCCCTGGTAATGGATGCGTCCTTGAGCAATGCGAAAAACTCCGGTGATGAGATTGAAGATGGTGGTCTTGCCCGCGCCGTTGGGGCCGATTAGGCCCACCAGCTCGCCTTCCCGTATCGTTAAGCCAAACTCCGACACCGCCCGCAGGCCGCCGAAGTTGTGAGAAAGATCAATGATTTCTAACAATGAGTTCATGTTTTTTAAGGGGAGGGCCGGGTGCAAGTTACATTATACATGGAATTGCCCGTTGTGGTCGCGGAGAAAGGATTTTCTCTGGACGAATTGGCGCTAAAGACTGAGAGGGGCCGGCCAGGCGCCCTGGTTCCCTCTCCCGGAAGCAGGAAAAAATTTTTTGGCCCCCGCGCCGAATTTTCCATTTGTAATTGTTATTAAAAATAAGGCATCTTTTCTGGATGAAACCCATGGAACCTCGCTGCGAGCAGATAAGAGAGCAATTGTCGGCCTGGCTGGACGACGAACTGGAGGCCCAGGCCCGCCGGACGGTAGCGGCCCACCTGGAGGTCTGCGCCGGCTGCCGCCGGGAACGGGCCCTGCTCACCGCCCTGGACGACGCCCTGGGCCGGCTGGAGGCGACGGCGCCGCCCCAGGTGGCCGAGGGGGTTTTGGCCCGTCGGGCCCGGCCCCGCCGTCGCTGGTGGCAGAGCCTGGCCCTGGCGGCGTCCCTGATGATGGGCCTTACCCTGGGAGGCGCCCTGGCCCGGGATATGTACCTCCTCTACCCCGCCGCCAACGGCAATGGCGGGGAAATCCTGGCCCTGGAAGACTTTCACGACTTCCCCCAGGGTTCTCTGGGCGCGGTGGTGGTTTCATACGGGGAAGAAGGTAACGGCTCATGAAGCGGGATTGGCTTTTATACCTGGTGATTTTTTCCCTGGCCCTGAACCTGGGGACCATCGGCACCCTGATCTATCTGCGGTATCAGGACCATGCCCGCCCCGCACCGGTGGCGCCGCCGCCCATGCACATGCGGGAGCTCTGGGGGGCGCTGCACCTGGAGGACCACCAGCGCCAGGTCATGAGGCAAATGTTGCCGGAGCACCGCCGCCGGGTGATGGCGGCCCGGCAGAACCTGGCCCGGAAGCGTCAGGAGTTGGTTAACCTGATCAAAGCCCAGGATTCCCAGTGGGAAGCCATGCGGGCTAAGATCCGGGAGATCAGCGACCTTCAGGGGGGCTTGGAAGAAGAAATGGCCCGGTTCCTGCTGGACTTCAAGAAGCACTTGAAACCGGAACAGCAAGCGGCCTTCGTGGACCTGATGCAGGACCGCTTCAGCCGCATGCCCCCTCCTGGCATGGGCAAAGGCATGGGTAAGGGCCGGGGCCCCATGGGCATGGGACCTATGGGACCCAAGGGATTCATGGGACCCATGGGACCCAAGGGTCCACCGCCGCCGTTGCCGCCGGACTAATCCCGGATGTTGGGCGCAGCGCAAAAGGTTTTTTAAAACAGAAACAGAAAACAAGTCATTCTTAAAGGACGACTTTCACTGAAGGGAGTACTATTTCATGAAGACTTATAAATGGCTGGCTGCCTGCCTGGCCCTGGCGCTGGGCAGTGTGGTAATGGCTGCGGATCTGAGCTATGCCCAGCCTCGGGGACGAGGCGCCTGGTGCCCCAATCCCACCTCCCAGGGATGGGGACCGGGCCGGGGAATGGGCAACGTCAATTGTCCCAACTATCCCGGTTACCAGCAGAGGCAGGCATGGAGCGGCAACCCCCAGGGCCGGGGCCCCAGGGGGCCCCGGAGCGGCCGCGGTGGCCAATTTGCTCCGGCGGCCAGTATCCCGGGCAGTGCCCCGTAAAGATTGAATCTCATAACAAGGTGCATTCAAGAGAGATTTTTTTGTAGCCGCAGGCTTTAGCCTGCGCTCCACCGGGTGGAAGCCGGTGCCACCGATTGAATGCGAATAGGTTTTAAATAAAAAAGGCACGACCTCCCCGTGCCTCCAATCTCTCAACCCTCTCACTCTCCCCCACAGCACAGCCTTCCAGGCTGTGCTTTTTTTAAATAATTCACCACCAAGACACAAAGCCACCAAGGAAAACTTATAGGTGTTGGCGTCGTCGGCGCCAACACCTATAAGATATTAGAGCTTTTGATTCTTTGTGTCTTGGTGGTGAGAAAAATTATCCGCAGGTCGTGCCGCAGTCGGTGTCCGGAGGGCAACCGCAGCCGCAGCTGGCCTGGGTGGGGGCATCAGTGATGCCCACCAGTTTGATTTTGAAAGTCAGGGTCTTTCCGGCCAGGGGGTGATTGAAGTCCACCAAAAATTTGTCCGTGTCAATGGATAGGACCCTGCCGTGCACCGGCCCCTGGGGACTGTTGAAGCCCAACACCTGGCCCACCTGGATTTGATGGCCTTTGAGCACTTCCGCGGGAAATTCCCGGATAGCCTCAGGGTGGGGGTCACCGTAAGCCTGGTCCGGATGGAGAGAGATCTCTTTTTCTTCCTGGACGGACATGCCCAGGACCGCGTCGTTGAAGCCGGGGATGACGCGGCCGCCCCCTAATTGGAATTCCAAAGGCCCCCGGTTTTCACTGGAATCAAACACCGAGTGGTCTTCCAGGGTGCCTGTGTAGTGAATTTGCACATAATCGCCGTTTTTGGCATTTTTTCCTATAGTCATAATCGCTCCTGCAGACCCCGGATGCCGGGGCTTGAGGCCCCGGCCGGAACTGCACTTAAAGTTTTACCACGTTGTGGGCCTGGGGGCCTTTGCGGCCTTCAACGATTTCGAATTCCACTTCCTGATCTTCCTTCAGGGAGCGGAAGCCATCACCTTGGATGCTGCTGTGATGAACAAACACGTCCGGCCCGTTCTCCTGGGAAATGAACCCATACCCTTTGGAATCGTTGAACCACTTGACCCTACCTTTTACTCGCATTACTCAAAACCTCCTTGAAATTCTCCCCCTCCGGGGAAAGCCCCGCGGCCCGGAAAAAAAATCAGGGGAAGGGGCCGTACCCCGTTCCCCTAACCGATTGAGTTCCCTTGGGTTGGCGGGCATTAGCTCTTTAAATATTATTATCAAAACCGGCCTCTGTCAAATAATAAAATCGCGGGTGGGGGACAGAGGGCGATTTATACGGATTCTGGCTGGAGGGCGTTGACATTAGGTAAAAAGGTTGGCGGAAGTGCATGGGAATCGAACCCACCTGCCCCCTTCCTCAGAAGGCACACCGGATTTGAAGTGCTCATGGCATGACGGGAAGCCCTTCAAACCCGCATGGTTGACACACCCACCTTGCACCGATTGGCAGGTTTCATCCACCTGCCACTCGGTACCTACTCATCCAATCTACTCAGTTTTTCGTCAAGTTCAAATAATTTTTCGCCAAGTATAAATTCTTGGCCCTGCCGGAAGCTTCTTCAAGGTCGTTTTCTATTTTCCAAACTCTTGGTATAATGCCGTGACATGTTGCTGGCCCTTTGGCCTTCTCCCGGACTGTGTCTTTTGGCCTGTAAAGGTGTAGCGTTATGTATCCACCTGAAGTCTTACATGCTTTGAAAGACGCACTTAAGAACGCCTACTGGTACAAGAATGACCTAAGGCTTTTTCTTCAAGCGTGCGAAGTCGCTCCGAATATCCTCGCAAAGCAAGCCTGGCATGATCCCCAAGAGTATAAGATCAAAATAGTGTCTCGCGTTATTGATGATCTTGTTTCTTCCGGTGATGCGGGTCTTGGAACCATAAGACGTCTTATTAAAGCTCTGCTCGATATCCCATCATTCCATCATCTGGAAACATTGGAGGATGGGTCAGCAAAGGTTAGTCAGGCAAGGAGGGCAGTTGAGCATCTTCGCGAGATTGCAACAGCTCATGACGAGGATCTCATCAAGCGGCGGGCAAAGCAGTCAGGATTGCAAGAGAAACTGTCGCAAGCATTTGATCGGAGAGTAGACGAATTGAGCGACCTTCGTGCAAGATTCTTTCATCTCACCACACTTGAGGATCACCAACAAAGAGGCCGATTATTTGAAGGCTTTCTATATGATCTCTTTGTTGCTCACGATTTGAACCCTCGAGCACCTTTCCGCATTGTAGGTGAGCAAATCGACGGGGCATTCGAGTTCGAGGGAACTCAATTTCTTCTCGAAGCAAAGTGGGAGAGTTCCCCTCTTGGCGCTGCACCTGTCGATTCCTTTTCAAAAAAAGTCGAGAGAAAGCTTGAGAATACCCTTGGGCTATTCTTAGCTCTCAATGGATTCACCGAGGTAGGGCTTGCCGCGATTCGGGGGGGTCGGCCATCTGTTATATTGATGGATGGTCAGGACCTGGCAATCGTATTGCAGGGATTATTTGATCTTAGAGATCTTCTAAAGCGAAAGATTCGGCATGCAGCGCATAGCGGGGACCCATTTTTACGGGCTTCAGAAGCATATGGAGGCGAGGCTTGAGACCATTCTAGAACCGAGAAGGCATACTTAAAGATTCTGAAATTGGATTATCTTAGAAAAAGGATGAGCCATGAAATTCCTCTTCAATAGCAGAGGTGAGCATATTGCCAATGAGGTCAACGGCCAACTCCATGCTCCAACAGGGGAGAATATTGGCCATTTTCTAAAGCAATACGGTATCTTTATCGACATGACTGGACGATACCTCGGGGAGATATGGTACGGAAACCGTCTCCTTTACAACTTGAGTTCACCTTATAGGTCAATAAATTTTGGGGCTTATGGGAATTATGGTAATGTTGGAAACTATGGAAACCCAGGGAATTACGGGGCCATTGGAGTTCCTGGAGGGCATGAAGATGTTGACACCCCGTGGCTCTGATAATTCTGTAGGTGGCCTAGAAGCCATGGGATCGATTCCCCCGCTTCGTTTATTGGTATTTATCTCAAAAACCCCAAAAAAATTGTTTCCGTAAACTGTCTGCAAAAATCGCCTAGCCCAAGGCATCTCTCGCGCTTCCCGCAAAAAATTGTCACTGAAAAAAATTTGTCTTCTTAGTTTTTTTGCTTGAAATTTTACGGGCTGTCGATTAGAGTGGTGAAAAGTTCATCATATTTATGATTATTTCACCACAATGATGAAGCCTGGTGAAAACATATGGAAAATACGGTTATGCTAAAATCAAAACGGTTTACTATAAGCACTGAAGAAGATATGTATCGCCAACTTATTGAATTGGCAGAACAAAATAGGGTTTCAATTTCCTGGATAGTTAGATACGCCTTGGCCAACCTTTTCAAAGAAAGGGAAATCGGACGCCATCAACAGCTTGTTTTGCCTTTTAAGAATCAATCAAATTAAACCGAAGAGTCAACATATGCTGGGCCACAAGCGAATGCTCCCGTTATTGAGATATTCTATAGAGTCTGAGATAGACACTAGCCCTCAAATCGTTACCCGCCTTCTTCTGGAGCAAGCCGAGAGATTATTGATAGGAAGCCAATATCCACCTCGGATTAAAGAACCCCTTAATCTGTGCGGTGACCGTTATAGAAGGTCAGCCTTTAAGTTGGCCTGTCTCAATGCCAATGCTTTAAAATATTGGCAAATCCCTAACGGGTTCTCTGATTGCGAGATAGACTTCATAGACTTGTTTTGCGGCTGTGGAGGCGTATCGGCCGGATTCCTGGCTCTTAACAACTTCATTCCTGCTTATCGGCTTGCTGGCGCCCTGGATATCGACCCCAATTCGTGCCAAACTTTTAAGGAAAATTTCGGGGTAATGCCTCATCAAGAGGATATAAGATTATTTCTGAATAATGAAAATTTAGAGAGATTTTTGAATTCCTGTGACATTAGGAGGGACAAGCCCCTTGTTTTAATAGGATGTCCTCCTTGCCAAGGTTTTTCTTCGCATCGGAAAAAGGCTTGGAATAGTGTGGATCGGAGAAATGATCTCGTTGAGATCTTCGCTGAAATAGCGGTCAAACTCTCTCCGGATTTTGTTTTCATGGAAAATGTGCCGGAATTATTATCAGAAAAATATTGGGAGCATTTTAAAAGTTATCGCGAAACACTTGAAAATAGCGGCTACAAGGTTGCCGCGGCCGTCCTGAACATGGCAAAATTCGGGGTCCCTCAAGAACGGCATCGCGCTATAGTCCTCGCATCCAGAAAAAAAATAATAATGCCTGAAGGATACCTCAGCGAAGAAGGATTCATGACGGTAAGGCAAGCAATTTCACATCTAGAACCAATATCCCCTCTTCACCCAAGCCAGTCAGACCCGATGCATTTTACTGCCCGACACAGGGAATCTACAATAGATACGATAAAGCAGATTCCTAAAGACGGAGGTAGCCGTCCTCCCGGCATAGGTCCTAAGTGCCTTGATAAGGTTAAGGGTTTTTATGACGTTTACGGAAGATTGCACTGGGACAGGCCATCAATCACAATTACGGCCTATGCCCGGAATCCAGCAAGCGGCCGCTATGTTCACCCTGAACAAGACCGCGGTTTCTCAATTAGGGAAGCGGCAATACTGCAATCCTTCCCTGAAGGTTTTATTTTTGAGGGGTCTTTCGATAAAAAATTCTCCCAAATTGGGAATGCTGTCCCGCCTCGTTTTGCCGCTTTCGTCGCCGCATATATCTTAGGGGAAATAGCTTCGTCTTCCTATCATCCTCCTAAACCGAACAATGGAACGTTAATCCTTAAACCGGTTGTCAATTCATATTCCAGCAAAATTGCGGCTTCTAAGCTAAGTAGGGCAGGACAAAATAATAAAAAGCCATTGGCAGTGGACGCCTTTTGCGGAGCCGGAGGTCTTTCCCTGGGGCTTAAAAACGCCGGCTTTGATATTGCGGTTGCTTATGACAACGATGAAAAAGCCCTGAAGACATATCGTCATAATCTTGGCTGCAACGCGCTCTTGGCTGATGCAAATATGATCGATCTTCGGGAACAAATCGAAAAACTGGGATGTGATCAAAAAAGATTGATACTCATAGCCGGCGGTCCCCCATGTCAGGGCTTTTCGGTCCAGAGACGAGGGGACGATAGCGATTCGAGAAATTCCCTGGTGTCGCTTTTTTTCAACCAGGCGATCAAATTAAAACCGCCGTTTATCCTCATGGAAAACGTACTCGGATTACGCGGCAAAAGGGGAAAAGCCCTCCTGGAAGAGATTAATCGAGTTTGTCTACAAAACGGTTACTTCTGTCATATTAAAATCTTGAACGCGGCAGATTTCGGCGTGCCGCAAATCAGAAAGAGGATGTTCATTGTTGCAGAAAAAATAATTGAAAATGTCTTATTTTTCGAATTTCCGAAACCCAATGTGCCAGAGCAATATTGGAAAACCGTACGAGAAGCTGTCGGCGATTTACCGCCCGTTCCCGAAAACGGAACCGAGCATCCGTCTATTCCTAATCATAGGTCAGACAAGCTGACTTCCAAAAATAAGGAGAGATTTTCATATGTAAAGCCTTCGGGCGGCAGGGAGCAAATTCCTCCTGCCCTTCGTCTTCCGTGCCATAGGGTTGATGCGAACACGTCTGGGCACCGGTATGTTTATGGTCGTTTGGATTGGGAAAAGCCGGCCGGGGTCATTACAGCCCGGTTTGACAGTTTGACCCGAGGCAGGTTTGGCCATCCGGACCAAAATAGGACGATTTCATTGCGTGAAGGTGCCAGGTTGCAAAGTTTTCCCGACTCTTTCGTCTTTTTGGGCAATAAAGTAGAAGTGGCCCGACAAATTGGAAATGCCGTGCCCCCTCTCCTGAGTGAAAAGCTTGGGGGAGCGATTATAGACGCTTGGAAAAAACGATGTTCAGATGATCGTTCTTAAAAAAAATAGAGAAACTTTCCGCTAACTTTATCGTTCTTCGATTTCCAGGAGTAAGCAATGTCAGATGGGCACATGGATTTTGAAGGTTTAGTAAAAGAATACCTGCAAGACCTTCAGTCGACATATAGGATTGCTCTCGATACCGGGGAAGCCACTCCGGAACTTTCCTTTAGGCCCCCGCTCCATAGATTTTTTGAAAGACTACCGCAAGTGATCGATGTCACTAATGTAGGAGTAATTTTTGAACCCCGTAGGCAAGCTAAAGCCGGAAGGCCCGATTGGCGTTTTCACGATTCGAACTCGATGGGAATATTCGGTTATGTGGAGGCGAAACCCTTTGACCCCAATATAGTGATTGACCCAAGTCGTTATAGAGAGCAGATCAATCTGTATCTAAGCCTGGGTTATAAAGTTATTCTTTCTGATGGAATCGATTTCGTATTTTTCGATCCTGATCAACCCGAAAGATTGACCCTGAGATCGCTAGTCGCAAAACCATTATCCTTGAGATTTCCATGGAGAAACTCGCAGATAAATACCGATCTTCAAGTCAATTTTTCGAATTTTTTCCAAGCCCCCTCTCCTCGGATTCTCTCAGATTCCCAAATTATCAGGGCCATGGCATTAAGAGCCAAGAAAATTAGCGAAGATATTCTCGAATTGATAAGCCTTGACGAAGGTTCCGGAATCGATGACGAGGAGAATCGGAATATCGAAGCGCTTCATGGTCTTAAAGAGCTTTTAACGACGGGTCACGATCCTGACTTGTGTGATAACCGCAAGTTTGCGGATATGGTTTCCCAGGTCCTCGTATTTGGATTATTATATGCTCATAGGCATCTAGTTTCAACGACGCAAGACACCGCGGAGCTTTCCCGAAGTCTGCACCATTTCTGGATTGAAGCCATAAGGCAAGACGGTGCCAATCGCTTGAGACCATTCAGAGCCCTTGCCGAATCTCTTTCAACGGAAGAAATGGGTTTGGGACTTTTAATGACCTGGTACTCCGATTGTGTTTTATTCCTTTCTCATGTATTTCTCCAGAATGAGCAACAACACTCGGTAAATTATCATTCGTTATACGAACAATTCCTCTCGGCATATGATCCCCAAGTCCGAATCGACTTTGGGGCATATGCAACACCCGAACCTCTAGTCCGGTATGTAGTGGCTTTTTCCGATTGGATTGCCAGGACTAAGTTCAACCATCGAAGTTTATTTATCTATGGAAACAAGATAATCGATCCTTGTTGCGGAACCGGAACTTTTTTGGAGGAAGTTCTTCACGCGTTACCACCTCAAACAATTAGGGAAAGAAGATTCCCTACAATGGCAGGGTTTGAAATTCTCCCTGCACCTTATGCTCTATCTCAATATAGATTAGCGTTATTAGCCTCGGAAGGTGTCGCGGCCGCCGATGAGGTAAAGGTTGTCATGTGCAACACATTGTCAGACGCAATAATAGACTCGGTTCTCCCCGAACCGCCTTCGTCCGGCCCTACTGCAGCAAGGCAACTTTTTCAATCCGAAAGGGAAGAGGCCGTGACATTGGCGACCCCTCCGATTACGGCTATTATAGGTAACCCCCCTTCCTCGGATGCCGGACGACATATCGACCGGCGAACTCACAAGAGAATTTATGAATTAATGGAGGAATTTAGACCGCCCCAAGTCCAAAGGTCCCTCAGACAAAATGTTCAAAAACAGGTTCAAAATGATTTTTTGAAATTCGTAAGATGGGCCTGTCATAAACTTCCACTGGGAGAACCGGGGATATTGGCTTTCGTAGTACCTTCATCTTTCTTGAAACATGTTTCCTATGATAATGCTCGTCAATGGCTTTTTAATAATTTCACTTGGATTTGGGCCTTGGAATTCGACTCTGACAGCAGGACAGGCATCAGAGTTTCAAATCTCTTTCCGACCCGCCAAGGTCGAGCCCTTATTTTTTGCGCTCGCGAAAACCAAACGGATGGTAATCCGGAAGTCAAGTGTTTGTCGATCCTAAATTTGGATAGTTCTGCCAAGGTAGAATTTTTTCAGCAAAAAACCGATGAATTGAACTCGAATGCCGGTCAGGGAGATGGAGATTTTGAAACGCTGGAAGTGACGCCTCCTAACTATAAATTTCGCCCAAGCATTCCTTTTGAACAAGAAATTTATGAAAGGTTCTGGCAACTGTGCCCCCACGGGCAGACCCCTAGCCTTGGAGAGCGGGTCATATTCTTAAGACATTGTTCCGGCGTCAAACTCGGGATAACTGCCGCTTTAGTCCATGTTGACCAGTCAATTTTGCTTCGCCGATTGAGGGACACCGGCAACGTTAATATGCCTTTTGGGACGCTCATCGAACGCTGGTTCAGGGGGCAAAGAAAACCTCCCCAAGAGGATTCTCTGAATATCACTATCAGGCACGAAATAGGGGTTCACATTGGGAGCAGGGGGGCAAGGCAATATTTGCGGCCTTACTCCTTTCGTCCTTTCTCCCCTGCCTATGTTTTCCTTTGCACACCCATTCTTACGAGATTAGCCGGCATGGGAGGGGGAGGATCAAGATCCCGCCCTGAAATACTGGCAGCTTACTCTTTGGATGGAAATTTCGGATTCTCCGTTGCTCCTGCCCCTGAAGATATTGGCGAGTCCATTCATCGGTTTTCATCGTTTGCCTGGCATATTCCAGATAATGATCTTTGTACTAGGGGTAATGCACATGTCTTTTGTCTTTATTTTCCGGAATACAGAAGGCCGCATAGACAATGGGATGATCGCCCTAGGTTAAACATTTCAGGAGAACTTCTTCAATCTTTGGGCCATGTTGAATCCAATAGGGAGACTTTAGCTAAAAAAATCCTTTTTTACTCTTATGGAATATTATGTTCAAATGCTTATCTGGATCGTTTCGAAGGAGCCCTTTTTCACACCGCAGGAGAGTGGCCACGCATTCCCATCACTCAATACAATTCCCTTTTCGAACGTTTGGTTGATCTGGGGGAAAGACTTGCCCGTCTTGAGAATTTCGACTCCGAGATTGACGCCGATGAAGAAATCATCAATGCATTATCACCTATTAGAAATCGAGAAATGGATATCAGAGGCATCGAGATCGATCTCAACGCCGCAACCCTTGTCGTTGAGACTACGGAAGGAGGGGAATATGTGATTGACGGTATCGGTAGAGAGATTTTAGATTATGATATCGCAGGATATTCGGTGCTGAAAGAATGGTTTAAGTGGCGGACTCGGCCTTATCTTAGAAGAACTTTCAGGGATGAAGACGCTCTATCGTTAGGCAATGTTATAACAAGAATCCATCGACAATTTGATATTATCAGGCTGATAGACATAACTGTGAATGAGATATTGAGTAATCTAAATATCTTAATCTGACATTATGGCTGATATATTTACTCAAGAAAAAAGAAGCCGCATCATGGCTGCAGTTAAAGGGAAGGATACCCAGATCGAATTGCAGGTTAGAAAGGAATTGCACAAGAGAGGATTGCGGTATAGACTTCATATTAAGGAACTTCCTGGAAAACCTGATTTAGTTTTTCCACGATACAAGGTCGCTTTATTTGTTAATGGATGCTTTTGGCATGGTCATGCAAATTGCCAAAAAGCATCGCTGCCGAGTAGCAATATTGAATTTTGGGAAAAAAAAATAAGAAGAAATCGAGAGAGAGATATCGCTTCTATCACGAAACTTCAGGAACTTGGTTGGCGATGTCTTGTGTTATGGGAATGCCAACTTGATAGGAATGAAATAGACTGGGATTCTTTAACTACCGAAATTTTAGAGCACTCCTTCTCTTCTTAGATCATATTAATTTTACTCGGCATTCGGAACAAACTCATAGATCCTGGTGCCAGCCTTTTTAGCAGGAAAATCGCCTTTCTTTAAGGCAAACGATTTTCTAATAGTCGATTGGCAGTTTCTGTATTTGCCTTCCCCTGCAAAGCAGCCCCCCGCAGATCCTCCCGGTAGCGCCCTTCCTTGGCCGCATCCTCCAAAGGAAAGAACACCCCTGGCTTACCGGTTCCGGGATCGGTCAGGGGCTTGGTTTGAAGCACCGGCTCATCGGGGACGACGATCTCCGGCAGGCGGAGCGGCGGGGTTTTCCCGGCGCAGCCCGCGGTTAAAATAGTCAGACAGACCAGCAGCATCACCAGACTTTTCCAGTTCATCGATCTTCCCCTTTCTCGCCGCCACTTCCTTATCGATAGCGGCTTTTTTGTCGTTGATTTCCAGTTGCCCCCGGGCAGTGGCCGCCTCCCATTCCGCCTGGATGCGGGCTTTCTGAAGGTGCTTTACATACAGAACCCCTCCCAGGAGGGCCAGGGCGAGGCCGATTGCCCCCACAATGCGCCAATTATTAAGCAGGCCGAGGATAGATAAGAGCGGTAACATAGGAATCCTCCTTCATTCCGCCGAGAGGGTTTGATTGGCGGTGGAGCCGGGATCTAATTTGGAACCAGGGGTCCCGCCAAAACCGAAGAACCCCTTGGCTTTTTCCCAGGCGACTTGCACCTGCCCGCCTCCGATGGCGCCGGCCAGAGAGTTTAGACCGTAGATGCCAGCCACCGAAGCCACGGTGGCGGAGAACATGGTGGTGATGGGAGAAAGCTTTTCCGGATTCAAGAGTCCCAAAGCGGAGCAGGCCAATACGGCCGTCATATCCACCACCAGGACTCCGATGGCCAACCGGGACATGGAAAGCTCCTTGCTGGTGGGGTCGGTGACCAATTCCACCCAGCTATGAGGCCGGGGCGCAGCCAAAGCCTGGCGCACTTCATCCCGGACGATTTCTTCAAACAAGCCCCGCAATTCCCGTCCCAGCATCTTATTCGCCATGGCACAGCTTCTCCTCCAGGTCGCAGACCCGGTTGGTCCAGCCGGACATGTTGGCCTGGCGCACCGACAGGCCGGGGCGGGTGGCATAATCTCTCATCCGTCTGAAAAGATAGGTATGGGTCAACCATTGCAGGGTCAATCCCCGGTAATCCAGGGACCGCAAGGTCGCCTCTACCTTGGCCACGGCCTCATCCAAGGCCGCCATGGTGGCCGGCCCGATTCCTCCATCCACCGCGATCTCGCCATCGATATACTCGTTGAGCATGGTCTGGAGCAGCTTGGGGCCCCAGGCACCGGCGTTCACCCCGTGATCGAATACCGCGCAACTGAGGGGCCAGGGCAGCTTGTCGCAGCCGTATCGCAGCCAAAAGTGCTTCCAGTAGATCCCGATGGCGTCCGCTTCTGAGAGTTGGCGCACACTTCTGTTGCCGTTAAAGCCGCCGATGGCGTCCAGCAACCCCTGGGTCACCCCCAAGTTGGTAGCCCCGCCCGGGTCTTCGGACAGGGGCCGGTTGCTGTAACCGCCTTCGGCGGACAGGGTCAGACCCACCGCTTCCAAGAATTCCCTGCTGTATTCTTCCATCCCCCACCTCCTAATGCCCGGTTAAGAACTCGCACAAGGTTCTTTTCACGGGCAGATTGAGCATTTCTTCTTTCACGCACTCCACGATGAGATTGAGCTTTTCCCGCTCATCCAGCTTGGGCCAGGCTCCGTGATTCCTGGCCCGCCTCAAGCCGCGCCGGAAGGTGGAATACGCGGCGTTGATGTCCCGGCGCTGGTAGACCCCATGATTCAGGCCCTCCTTTCATTCTGGGTTTTGATCAACTCTTTTACATCTCCACAGAGATCACCGATGGCGTCCCAAACCTTCTCCACGTTCGATTCTATGCGTTGGGTGGCGGCCAGATTGTTTTTCATGTCCGCCACCAGGCCGGAATGGTCCTTACAGGGGAACGTCTGCGTCAGGGTGCGGATACACTCCAGGCAGCTGTGCCCGGCGTGCTCCGGCGATGGAACGGGCGGCGCTACGGAGACGTTGACCTTGCCGTTGCCGTTGCCTTTCAGCTTGGCCAATAAAACCCCGCCTTTCCCCAGGCTTATACCCGCGCCCAGCCCCACGGCGCCCAGGAGAACCAGGGCCAAGGCGAATAGATGAGGATCGCGTAAGAGCTCCATCTTTTATCCCTTGATGCCCCAGAAAAAGATGACCGCCTTGGCCGTGCCCCCGGCTCCGCCGGCGTCCCCGGAAAGAGTTGCCTTGAACGTAAACGTGCCGGCGATAAGGATGGAATCGTCCAGGTCGGCGGCCTTGAGGTTGTAATTGGCGCCCTTGGCCTTGGGCCCGGAGTTGAAGATTTCGTAGCCGCTTTCATCCTCGATGGAGAGGGCCAGCGTCACCGGGTTGGCGAAGTCGGGGACCCGCAGATGAATCTGCTTGATTTCGCCCTCAATAACCGACTGGATCGACTTTACCGCGCCGGTGGCTCCGAAAACGAAGTCCACTTCCACACGCTGCACTCGTTCATCCTTCATGGGCGCCTCCTTTGATTTATTGATAAAGCACCGGGGGCCGGGGGCCGAAGATATTGGACCATTCGGCTCGCTGGCGCCGGGTGGGCTGGTCGAACATGGACCTGTACCGAAACGGCTTCATCACTTCGTCCAACTCCCGCCCCGGTTTTTTGACCGGCTGATATTCCTCCCGCATCCGCTTGAGGAGGGAGGCCAGGCGGTGGTTGCGGGCCTCTTCGTCCAGGGTGAAAAACCGGGGATCTTTCTTCACTTCTTCAAAGGCGTCAACGGTGGACTCGGCCACCATCTTGTAATAGTCTTTCAAGTCTATGGCCTTCCGAACCCCGGTCTCGGTGGTGAACCGGGAAGGCATTTTCAGGGCTTGGGCCACGTCCTGGGACATGAAGGCGTTGGCTTCCCGGGCCAGCTTGACCACCTTTTCATCCAAAAGATCCAGCTTCTCCTTCTTCCGCTCCGGGGTCAGCGCCCGGCTCAGGTGGATGGCGGTGCGCTCCTTTTTGATCTTTCCCATCTCATCGATGAATTTGTGGGCCACCCGGGCGAACATGGCCTCGGGGTGCGCGGCCAGGAACCGGTCCAATTCCTCTTTCTGCCCGGCGTTCCACAGGGCTTTCCAGCCGGCGTCGGCCTGAATGATGTCCTGGTAACGCTCAAAGAAATCGTTGACGCTCTTGGCCCGGTAGCCGGTAGGCATCCGGGTGAAAAAGGAGCGCACCCCCCAGATTTTCTGAATCGTTTCCTGGGCCGGTTGAGGGATATCTTCCAGGACCCCGGCCTTGCGCAGGATCACGTCTACTCCGGGCAGGAAATAGTTGGCCCCCAGGCCGCCGCTCCAGGTGCGAATGAAGTGTTCCACCTGGACGGGGCTGATGTCCGTCACCGGCTGCGCCAGCTTGCTCACCGCCTTGGCCGTGGCCGTAGTCCAGGGCTTGGCCCGGAGCTGCACCGGGAGGCGCTGCAGGGCCGCGTCTTCAATGGCCCGGCCCCGGAAGAAATCGTAATTGGCTTTCCCTTCCACGTAGGGCCGGGCGAGGGTGGGTATGACTTCCGGGGTGGCCGCTTCCCAGGCCGCATGGAGAGCGCTCTGTAAGCCCTTGATATTTTCGCCCCGGCCCCATTCCATGAGGCGCTCGAAGGTGGAGCCGAACAGGATCCCGGCCTCAAAGGGCTTGGGGATGCGAAGCATAGGAGCCTGGGGACCCAGGGGCAGGTGCCAGAAATAGTTTTTCTCCCAATCCTCCAGTTCCTTATAGCGGTCGTCCCGGTGGGCATAGAGCCAGATGAGCACGGAAACCCCGGCCAGCATGCCCAGGCGCCGGTATACCGCCTTCTTGTTGGGGCCGGCGAGTTCGGTGAGGAGCTTGTCCATGCCCTGGATGGAGGCGTTCCAGAAGGGGATGATCATGTTGAGATAGCGCACCGCGGGGTGGCCGCCGACCCGGGCGTAGTCCAAAGTGGTGCGCCGGGCCTCGTGGACCGCCTCGGCGTGGGTCAGGCCCTTCTCCCGGGCCTGCTTATAAATGGAGAACCGGGTCAGGTTCTCCAGGTAAGCCGACACGTGCCGCAGGGCGTCGATGGGGTGGGCGAAGTATTTGATCTTCTTCTTGTCCCCCATGATGGCTTCGGGCGTAATCTTTTCGGGGTCCACGAAGCTTTGGGCCAGGGTCGCCAAAGGACCGCCCCCGGCTTCCCATTGCCGTTGCCATTCCTTGACGTTTTCATCGTTGGACAAGAGGCCCACCGCGTCCCGCACCCATTTGAAGGGGTTGAATCCGAAGCGGCTGAAGAGCCAGGCCTGGACGATGTCCCGGGCGGGGTTGCGGCCCAGGGCGAACTCCGGCGCGAGGATGGCCCCGGCCCGCAGGGTGTCGGCGGGCCACTTGGCGATGCGCAGCAGGATCCCCATCTCCGCAGACATGGCGCTTTGGGTCGCCTGGTACATGTCAGGCGGCAGTTTTAACCAGCGCTGGCTGCCGTCCCGGAAATAGGGGATGGTTCCCGGCTCCGGGGGCAAAGGCGACCGGGCCCAGATGCGGTTGGTGAAGTCCATCATCCCGGCCTGGTGGGAGAGACGAAAGCTCAGAAGCGGCGTCAGTTTCGGGTTCCACTTCAGGAAGCCTTCGAAGGCCGCCAGGGCGGTGGGGGCCAGCCGCTCCACCGATCTCCGGTCGATGACGTAGCGGCTGACGAACTCCGCCACCTGCTCTTCCTTCTTGCGGATATACCGCTGATAGGACTTGGAGGACGCGGCCCCGGCCCGCTGGTCGGCGATGCGGCGCAGCTCCTTCTTCATCTCCGGGGTGCCGTTCTCGATGAGCAGTTTCACCAGGCCGTAGGACTCGTCGATTCCGTGGCCCAGCTCGTGGGCCAAGGTGGCCTCGAAGGTGGCGAACCTGACCTCGATCTCCCTGGCCGTTTCCACGGCCAGCTTGCCGTCTTGCACCTCCTGCTTGAGCCAGGACTTGAACTGCCCCAGGCGCCGGCCCCGGAGCTTCCCCAGGACTTTCACCTTGATGCCCAGGTCTTCGGCCAGGCGGGTGAGCTGGGGCCGGAGAACCGCGTCCATCTCCTGCTTCTGGACAAAGTCTATGGGGAGGTACTTGGCCGGGACTTCCTTAACGTCCTCCCATCCCGCGGCCTTGGCGGTGACAAAAACCGAGCGGGTGGTCTTGTTCTTGGCGTAAGCGTATGCGGCTTTGTGGGCCAGGTCGATCCACATCTGCATGGGGTTGAGCACCTGGCGCTCCGAGCCTTTGATTTCCCGGATCATCCGGCCCGGCACCCCCATGGCCGCGGCGTTGGCCGCGATGTAGGTCTCCACGTCGTCCAGGAGGCGCTTATAGGGGATGTAGTATTCGTTGCGCTCCTTGATTTGGTGGTAGGTCTCCTCGTCAATGAACCCCACCTGTAGCAAGGGTTGAAGGATCATCTCATCGCCCCACTCCCGCAGCGAGTCGGCCACCTTTGACAGGCTCTCGAAGTCTTTGTCATACTTCCGCTTGAGGGCCTCGATGACCCGACGGCTTTCCTCGGGATGCACCCCCTTGATGGCCCCTTGCTCCCGCACCCCGGTGTCCCCGGCCAGTTCCAGGTCCCGTTGGGCCACCATGAAGGTTTCCAGGTCGTTCATGGCCTGGCCGTAAGAGTCACCCCGGCTGTCGGCCAGCTTCTTAAGCTCTTCCAGGCGCACTTTCAGGCTGGGGCCTTTGCGCACCAGCTCGTCGCCGGTGAAGACCTCCATCCCCAGGTTCTCGTCAAAGGCTTTCTTGTCCTGGTAAACGTACTCGCCCATGATGCCCTGGTGCACCCGGCCCTCGGCGCCCCTCATGTAACTCAAGCTGTTGATGATGTTTTCGCCCGCGGGCACCGCGGCCCCTTCTTTGGCGGCGCGCCGGGCGGCCCGCTCCCAGGAGGCCCAACGATCCACGGTCTGGTCGTAGAAGGTTTTAAGCTTTTCGGTAAGGCGGTCTTTCAGGCCCTTCTTTTCCTCTTGGGGAGCGGCGATGTATTTCTCCCGGTAGGCGTCAATGTCCCTTAGGTCGGCTTCGCCAAATCTTGCCGCATCCTCGAATAGAAACCTCCGGGCGTATTTCCTGGCTTTCCGGCCCGGCTGGGGCGTCCACAACTCCGGCATCTCCCGGCGCACGCTCTCGCCTTCCGTGGTTTGGATGTCCATGATCCATTCGTTGAACGAGGATCTGTCCAAAACCTCGGCCTGCCGGGTGACGAATTGCTCCAACAGGTCTATATCTCCAATGATGACGCTGACCTGGTTGGCGTCGTAGGCCCGGGCCAGGCCCATGAGGGTTTTCCGCACCTGATTGATGGGTTTGGAGAGAACCTTTTTGCGGTGCACCGTCCAGCCCTGCACCTGGTTCTGGGCGTTGGTGAAGATCAGGCACACCTTTTCCGGGTCGATACCCAGGGAGAAAGCGAAGTTGGCCAGGTCAACCTCGTTTTTAATCCTGGCCTTTTTGTCCAGCCAATCCCCTGCACCGGGGCGGGGCCGGAAGAACCCCTGGAATTCCATGCCGTTCCTGATGTAGCTCAGCTTTCCGTGGTCGATCACCAGGAACTCACCCATGAGGCCGCCTAAACCCTTGAAGTTCAAGTCGGGCAGTCCTTTAAAAAGGATGTTGAATCCCGCCAGGTCGCCCCGGCTCATCTTGGGGTTGCCGCTGGGATGGTTGTGGAGGAAATGGACCTTGGCGGCTCCCAGGCGCCCGGCCGCCTGTCTGACGTGGCCCACGAGCCATTCCAGGTCCACGTTCACGGAAGAAAGGGTCCCGGAAGACAGGGTGTTATGGGCCAGGATCAAGCCCTTTTCATCCGTGTAGATGACGTGCAGGTTCTCCTGCCGGGGGCTGCGGTAGATTTGAAAGAGCTCGGCAATCTCGTAAGGCTCCATGCCCGGCGTCAGTCGCCGCCCGACGTAGCTGATCCATCTCCTGTCGCCGTATTCCTGGGAAACCTTGTTTCGATACTCCTTAAGAGACCCCGGCACGGCTCTACCGGATACGCCAGCCTGCCTCTTGGCGGCTTGCTCGGCTTTTTTGCGGATTTCAGCAGCAGCTTCCTGCGCAAGGCTTTCAGATCCATACGCGAGCCTCATCTCATCAGATTGATATTCCGCCAGGACCTTGGGGTGGGGAACGATCTGGCGCTTCAGGCTGGCCGTGGTTTTTACCGCATAGGGCGCCGAGCCTTCGGCGATCTCCAGGGGCCGGTGGCTTTCCCCCGGTTTCCCGAAAATTTCCTCGAAGGTGACCCGGGCCAGGCTGACGGCAACGCCGTGCTTCTGCATGAGGACGCCGATGACGGCCGCGGCGTCCTGAAAGGTGTCGATATCGGCCTCCATGGCCTGGCCGGATTTATAAAAATCGCCCCGGGTGTGCTTAAGGATGTCTTCGTCCAGATAAAACCTGCCCCCGGTTTTCTTGGCCAGGGGAACGGAGATTTTGTAACCGGAGCCGTACTTTTGCAGGAAGACTCCCCCGCCATTGAGCAACCCCTGCCGCTTAAGCACCTGGATGGCCTGGTCCCGGTTCAGGGTGACGGTTTGCAGTTCCTTGTACTTGGAAGGGTCGAAATTGAGGGGCATGACGAAGCCGGTGGCCAGTTTGCCGTCTTCCCGGGTAAAGAAGGTCATCTGCCCCTTGTTGATGGGGTTGCCCAGGAGGTTCCCCGTCACCAGGTAGCGTTTCTCATAGGGCTGGAGGTGAAAGACCTTCATCTGCTCGTCCCAATCAGCCGGGACGCCTTCTCCTTTGATGAAGGACTGGCCCCTTAAGGACGCGGTGGTGCGGTAGGTGCGCATGGAGGACCCCACCGCCAGGGTGTACTTGAAGTTGGACGGCGTGGCGGGGTTGCTGCCGGGGGTGGGCTTGTACTGAATGTTGTAGATGACCCCTTCAAGGACTTCCAGGTGGGTGACGTGGGCGCCGATTTTGAACTGATCCAGGGTGTCCAGGGCGAAAGTCAGGGCTTGCCTGGCTCCCCGTTCATACCTTTCAATGATTTCCGGGGCGTTGTTGGCCCCCGCCATCAGGGTCTTCTTCTCTTTCAGCCAGGCGTGGAAATCGTCCTCCAACTGGGTTTTAAGTTCGTCGGCTGCTCGCTCCGGGGTTTTCCCCTTCAGGTGGGCCTCGAGGCGCTTCTCGATCTCGGCCCGGGTCATGGGCTTCTTCTGGATCTTGGCGTCCACCGTCTCAAAATAGGTGGGGCTGGAAAGCTCGCTTTTGCCCCGGGCGTCGCCGGCCACCAGCATGGTCTTATCCAGGGTTTTGGCCTGGAGGTCCAGGTGCTCGCTTTCCAGGTTGTACTCGCCGATCTGTTTCAGGTGCTCCACCAGCTCTTCATACTTGGCGTCAAGGGCGGCCCACACCTCCTCCTGCACCGCCACCGGCTGCAGGGCGGTCCAGCCGGTAACCCGCTTGGTCAGGGAGCCGGTTTCCGGAAAGGCTTGCAAAATCTGGTGGATCCGCCCGTCCCGGTCCGCCTCGATGAATTCGTGGTCGATCACCCGGTCCAGGACCCCGCTGAGGCGGTCGTTCAAGCTGGGGTCTTCGGCGAACATCTCGGCCGCCACCCGGTCGCCGTACTGGTTGATGATGTCCGCCACGTCCAGGGAGTAGGCGCTCTCCCCCTTGGCGGAGATATTGGCGAACAGGGAGGCCATCTTTTTCTGGAGGATCACCAGAGGCCGCTTCTCGCCGGGAAGAGAGCTGATCTTCACCTTGTAGCTGGGCTTGTGGACCTGGCCGGTGCGGTGGATGCGCCCCAGGAGCTGCACCGCCTCGTTGATCTCCTGGCTCATCTGGGTCAGGACCATGTGCCGGGGACGCTGGTCCTTGAACTTCTCGCCGCTGTGCAACGAAATCCCGGTGCTCCCGGAACTGTTGATGATCAAGGCGTCGAATTCTCCGGAATTGAACTTGTTGACGGGGGTGTTTTTGTCGTACTTCTCCTTGTCGCTGCGTTTGCGCAGGATATTTCGCTCTTCTTGCCAGTCCAGGACATGGGTGCGCCCGGTGATCTCCCCCACCTGGTAGCCTTCCCTTTCCAGGGCCTTGGCGATATAGTCGATGGGCATGGCCGGCACGTCCGTCACGGTGCCGTCGATAAGATTAACGGTCTGCCCCCACAAGTACTGCAGATGCTCCGGCATTTCCTCCACCTGGACTGTCACCTTCTCCGTGCTGCCATCATGGTGCTTGATGCGGTAGGTCCGGGTGCCGTCCGCGGCCTTGCGGAGCACCTGGGCGAAGTTCATGTTCACTTCGTCCCCCACCCGGATCACCCCGGCTTCCAGCATGTCGTCCAGGAAGGACTCCATGGTGTTGTAGCAGCCGATGACCACCTTGCGGCCCTGTTTGAGAGCGTCCAGGGCTTCCTTGATGGTGGCGTCGGCCCGCAGGCAGAACAGCAGTTGTGAAATCTTGTTGTGCATCACCGAGGCGAAATGGGTGGCGCTGATGCCTCCCCGGAACCCCTCGTCCGCGGCCTTGCCCTCTTTTTTGAAATCTGCGTCCAGGTCCTTGACCCACAGGTTGAATTCCTTGGAAAACTTGAGGATGGCCCTAAGGCAGGCCGTCAGGTCATCGGAACGCTGCCGATCCCGGGCCGCGCTCTCGTGGTCCACCTCCACCGGGATGTCGATCCCCGCGAAGGAGAGTTCGTTGCGGATCATCTGGCCGCTCAAGGCCCATTGGTGGGCGATCCATTCCTGCAAGGGGACCCCGCCCCGCTTCAGGTTCTCAATGACGGTGTCCAGGTCCACGTTGAGGTTGCCCAATTCGGTGCGGTGGTACAGGGCCATGGTATCGGGCCGCTTGGCATAGGTGGCGGAGGAATAGACCACGCCCCGGGCCGCGCCGGTCATGGCCGACCTTAAGAAGGCCCCGGTGTTGCTCTCCTGGCCGGCCCCTTTGTGGGACTCGTCCAGGATCAGGATGCTCCTGGGCGCCAGGGCCCGCAGCAGTTCCATCTTCCCGGTCAAGTTTTTGCTGTTGATCTGGTAATAGGTGGTGAAGACCGCGTCATACCCGGCCGGTAAATCCCGCCTTCTCACCGCTTCCTGGATGGCCTTCTTGTCCAGGTTCCGGATGACGTTGCCGTCGTTGTCCACGATACGAGCCCGGTCCTTGTTGCTGGCCACGATGAGGGGGTTGAGGTCGGCCTTGATGTCCCGCATGTCCCGGTACATGGCGGAAAACAGGCCGTCGTTTTCGGTCAAGAAGATGGGCACCAATCCCCGGTTCTTGGCATAGCGCATGACCGCGGCCACCATGCGGCCCTTGCCCACGCCCGTCTGGTGGCCGATGACGAAGCCCCCGGTGCCCCTTTCTATGGCGTCGATGGCCAGGGCCACCCCTTCGATCTGCTCGGCCCCCAGGACCGAAAACATCTCCTCCTTGGTTTGGTAGCCCAGGCGGTCCCGCACGAACTCGTCCAGGTCGCCGATCTCTTCCTGCAACTTTTCCAGGTAATTCTTGACGGCCTCGGCCATGTACCGGGGAGCCACGGTGTTCATGGCCGGTCCTTTGGAGGTGGGCTGGTAGGCCGCCTGGAGCCTGGTTTCTTCCGCGGGGGCTTCGGTTTTAGGCGGGGCGGGAGCTTCGGTTTTTTGGGCTTCGGGCGGCCCGGGCAGAATGTTCTTGACGTCCCCCGGCTTGAACGTAAGCGGTCCTTCCGGCCCCTGCACGGTTAAGGTCATCTTGTCGAACCAGCCCCGGATTTTGGTGATTTGGCCCACCTTGCCGTCCGCGGTTTCCACCCACTGGTTCTTTTGGAAAACCCGGAGCTCCTGGCGGTCCCGGTCGGAAAGTTTGATTTCCCGGCCCGACTCGTCAATGACGCCCTGGATTTGGGCGACGGGGATGCGGCGCACGTTCCCCTGGGCGTCCACCACCTCGATGGTCTGGTCGCCATAGGGAGCGGCCTCTTCTTGAATTTTGGAATGGGTTTGGTAAGTTGCGGCCTCTTCCTTGATGGTGACGATGGTCCCATCGGGAAGAGTGATTTTGGTGCCGGAGCCTATAGACTTTGGAGGAACTCGGCCAGGCTCGCCTCGTTCTGTTCCTGCAGTTCCTCTGTCGGGCTGAGGCGGTCGTGCATCGGGTCCTGGGGATACCGGCTTAGGAGATCCTTTTTGTTCGCCGGGCCGGGGTCCCGGAGATACGCCAGGAGATGGGCCAGGCCCCCGCTCTCCGGGTGCTGCCGGATGGCCTTCAACAGGTCCTCCTGGTCCTCGTCCCCCGCCAGGTACTGGTCCGCCACCTGGGGTCCCAGGCTCAGCAGCACCCCGTAAACCTCCCGGCTGCCGTACTTCGCCTCCTTCTCCTTCCGTTTCAACAGCTCCCGGGCCTTGTCCTCCCAGTGCCCCAGGTAGGCCCAGGCCCGGTTCGGGTCCTTGGGGTTGTCCAACTGCTGCGCCCCCCGGGGCGACACCAGCACCCCCAGGCCGATCCTCGCCGGCCGGTTGTCCCTTAGAAACTTCGGGAGCCACAACACCTTTTGCCCGGGCATCGATGTCTCCTTTCAACAACTTATAAATATCGTCAAAAGTCTTGGCAACCTCTATCCCATCGGCCTGGTGCGGGGCCGCGCCCTGGGGTTCGGCCTTGCGCCCCTCGATGATCAGCAGCCGGATGGGGAACTTGGTTCCCATCTGCTTGTAGACGTCGCCGTCGACGTTGATATGGTGGGTGACGCGGTACCGGGAGTAAAGGTAGTTGAAAAACACCCGGTCCGCGTCCGTCAGCTGGGTCATGGGCTGGCCCCAGGGGGTGGCGAAGGAATGGCCCCCGGTGATCACCGCGGCCCGCCCGTCATCGTCCATGGCTTTAAGCGCGTCCAGGGCGATGAGGTGCTCCAGCTTGGTGATTTTGTAGCCGTCAAAGGCCACCGGCTTTTCCAGAGAACCGAAGGGCGGGTTGGCCAGGACCACGTCCGCCGACTTTTCCTGGGGTCCCTCCTCGGTCCCCACCAAGTTCCGGGCGTCCTGGACGGTCACGTCGAACCTTTGGCTGCGCAGATGTTCGGCCCGGAGCGGCTCTATCTCGTTGGCCAGGGTTTGCTCTGGATTGGCGGCGATGAGGAGCATGCCGTTGCCCGCCGTGGGCTCATAGACCCAATCGCCTGAAGTTACGCCCACCGCCTTGCTCATGAGGAAGGCCAGGGGAGCTGGAGTGGAATAGGCTTGGTTCTTGACGGTGGTGGAAGTGCGGGAGGTCAAAGCCGGCTGCAGGGAGTAGAGCTTCTTGATTTCCTCGAAAGCCTGGTCGCCCTTTTTAGCCGCAATTTCCCGGGCCTTATTGACCAAAGCCAGTTCGAAGGTTTCCTCGATCTCCTTCCGGCGCTGGGGCAGCTCTTCCTTGGGGACTCCGGCTTTTTGGGCGACCGCGGCCACGTCTTTGGCGGTAATGGGGGCGGGAGTCGGTTGCCCCATGGCCTGATTGATCAGGTCGCGAAAAGCCTTTAACAGTCCTCCGGCTTCTTTTCCGGGTTCTGGGCCGGTTTCCTGCTTAGGAGGCTTTTTGACTTCTGTGGCGGGCGGCTTTTGGTCGAACAACCCCCCGCCCGGCCCCAGACCTTCCAGAGTTTGCTGCTGGCCCAGGTCCGTGGCTTTTTTGTAGAGCTGCTCCCGCTCCTGGGCCGACAGGTTCCCCCGGGACACCTGGGAGAAAAGTTCGGGATCGCCGGCTAAAATGTTGACTTGGGCGGGTTCGATCTGGCCTTCGGGGAAGGCCCGGAGCACGGCCAGGGCCTTGTCCGGGTCGATGTCGGGGAACTGCTTTTGGACTTCTTTTAAGCGGGTTTCGAGTGTTGAGGCTTTAGGTTGGCCCCCGGTGAGGCCGAAATCCTCGGGGCCGAAACTTACTTCTTCTTCGGGAGCGGGATGACTTGCGCCTTCTGGCCCTGTTTCTCCTTCTTCGCTTGCTTCCTGGCTTCCATCTTCTCCATGCGTTTCAGGACCCAATTCACCGCCTGGGGTCGCACCTGGCTGAACTCCAACTGGTAGGGGTCCGATTTCTTCTCCATGACCCTTCTCCTTGGTCAAGGCAGCCTGCAAAAGCTCCGCCTTGCTTATATCAATTTTTGGCCCTAAAAGCTGCAACTGCTTGGGGTTGCCCAAAGCTTCGAGGGCCTCCGCATAGGCGTTGAAGATCGCTGTAAGTTTTTTGCGGGAACGGGAGAACCTGGAAAAAACCCTCAGAAGGTCGGCTACTATCGGATCGATGGTCTCAAAAAGTTTCTGTTGAGCCAAAAACCAATCCACCGACTGTCCCTGCTCTCTGAGGCTCTGTAAAATGTCCGCAGCCTGACCAATCTCTTGGGTGATGTTCAGATCGAACAGGCGGCCTTTGGCGATTTCCTTGTTGATGGAGGCCAAGCGGGCCGCCACCATGGCCATGGCCCCGGTGATGTTTCTGGCATTGTCGTCCGGGCTTTCGGCCAGTTTCCCCAGAGAAGCGGAGTCACCAAAAGCCAGGGCGAATAAGGCATTGCGAATCCGCATTATCCCTGCTTGGCTTAAGCCGCCGTCCGCAGTCAGGTAGCGATTGGCCTCTGTCGGCCCCACCACCTTCTCCATGAACTGCTTAATGAAGAAGCGGTTGGCCTGAGTCAGGATTTCGCCGTCATCGTTGGCCACGAAATTTTGCAGAATATCTAGGCCGTGCAACCGGTTGGCGTCGGAACGGGCCTGTTCCACGTCACTCATGGCGGCTACGGCCGCTTCGTTGGCCTCCCGCACAAACTGCTGGCGGTCCACTTCCGATAACCGTCGCCGCACCAAAATCGGATTCTGTATTTGGTCAACCAAAGCCGGGTTGATGCCAAACTGAGCAGCTTTTTCCTTCAACCGTTGCCGGTAGGCTTCGATTTGTCCATCCGTCCGGCCATAAAGCCGCCGCACCGCAATGGTCCGGGCATTGCCGCTTTCCACCAGATTGTCCGGCCCGATAATGGGAGTGCCTTCTGCCGCTTGGGGAGATTCCGTCAACAAAAAGTCAGGCTGAAGACCCTGCTCAATCCGGCCGATTTGCAGTTGCGAAGCCACCCGCCCCCGCTCCCGGGGCTGGAGTTCCTGGGGAAAGGCCGGGTTAAGGCCCAGGTTGTCGTCGTGGGAGGTGACGAGGTCGCCCACGTCCATCACTTCATATTGCGTGTCCACCGCGGTGCCCCGGGCGGTGGTGGCCGCAACCGTATGGCCCTGGATTCCCCGGGGCACCGGGGGCGGCTCCGGAGCCGGGGGTGCAGGCGAGGGCATTTCGGTGGAAGGGGTTGGCTCGGGAGGGCGGGCTGCCTCTTCCGCCTGCACTCCGGCAAGGGCCAGGGGTTCCGGGGGGCTGGCCGCTTTATCAATTTCCCACCGGCCCACGCCTCTCAGCACGTCCCGATGGGCGGCCAGCAGGCCGTGCAGCTCCCGGGCCGCGGCCGGATCGCCGGTTTCCTCCACCTGGCGGATGAGGCCGGACAACCGCTCCGCAATGGGTTTCAACCCCGGCCTCTCTTCTTCCGGCATCCTGAAGAGGTTCCCCACCTCCTCCCGGTTGGCGATGAGCAGTTCATTCAGCTTCGCGGCCGCGGCCGGGTCCCCGGTTTCTTCCACCAGGGCCGTCAACTGGCCGACCAGCTCTTTCAAGTCGGGAACCTGGGGCGCGGCTTCTTCCTTGGCCGCTTCCAGCACGGTTTCCGTTTCCGTGGCCGGCGCGCCCATGGGCGCAGGCGTGGGCGCGGGGCTAGCCGCGCCCGGACCGGCCACCACTTCGCCCCCCGGCCCCAAGACAATCCCCGGACCCCGGGTTTCCGGGGCCACCGTCTCGCCCTTGGTGGCCTGGTCCGCCAGCCACTTCTCCAACGCGGTGCGCTCCCACGGCTCCTTGCGCAAGGCGATCTCCAGGGCGCTCCGGTAAATGGGCCGCCCGAACTGGTCCACCAGGGGAGAGCCGCCTTCGGGTTCACCTTCGGTGACCGCGGGCGGCCGCTCCCCCCGCTCGATGATCCGGTAGGGAGGCGGAGGGGGAATCTCTTCTCCGGGAGACGGGCCGAAGGTGGCCGGCGGCGGGGCTATGGGCGCTTCCTCCCACGGCTCCACTGCAGGGGGCGTCCAGGCCGGGGCCTGGCGTTCCTGTTGTTCAGAGTCGGCCTTCTCCCGCAGTTCCCGGACGTACTGCCGGTACTCCGCGAATTTTTCGGCCCCCCCGAAGACCCCGCCCAGGGCCGCGCCCACCAGAACGCTTTCCACCACGTTTTCCGTCAGCTTCTGGTCCGGGTCGTAGCCGTATTTCTTGAAGGCGTTGGCCACGATCTCCTGGGCGCCTTCCGTGGAGCCTTCGGTGATGATGGAATCCAGCAGCTTCCGGGTCAGGGTCAGGCCCTTCTTGCCGGCAAAGATTCGCTCCAGGGACATGGCCTCCAGAGAGCCCGCCAGCGCCCCGCCGGCCAGCATGACGATGTTGCGGGTGAGCCAGGGCACTTCCTTGCCCTTCTCCAGTTCCCAATTCCTTAAGTTCTGTTCCGCGGAGGCCGCTTCCTGGGCCATGGCCATGCTGTATCCGCCCATGCGCCCCATGCGGGCGAGCTTCGAGCCGTACTCGGTGAGCTTGGCGGTGGCTGTGGCCAGGGCCTCGGCATCCCCGGCCAACGCCGCGGCCTTGGCCGCCTTGTCGGCCCCGTTGATCAGCTTGCCGTATTTCAAGGCCGCGGCCCCGGCCCGGGCCATCCAGTTGCCGAAGAAATAAGGGATGGTGCTCATGGCCCCTTCCGGCAGTTGGGCCGCCCAGAAGTGGGGGTTGGTGACGTTGGCCGCGATCTGCTTGGCCACGCCCCCGGGGTCCTGGAGGATGCGGTCCAACTCCACCGGGGGACCGCCCGCGGCCTTGCCCGGCTTGAGCGCGGGGGACTCCGCGATATCTTCCAGGCCGGTGATCACCGGTTCGGTGATTCGTTTGACCGTGTCGCTTTGCAAAACGTCCGAACCCGCGATCTTGGCCAGCTGGAAGGGCAGCTTGGCCAGGCCCAGGGCGCCCCGGCCCAGGCTGGCCGCCACCTCTCCGGGAAGCGACCGCTCCACCTCCACCTGGGCCGCCTGCCGCTTCTTTAAAAGGCGGTCGATCCGATCCACCCCCGCCTGCTGCTCCGGCGTCACGGACTCCAAAGGCATCTCGGGAATGTCGGGCGTCTTCGCCCCCGGCGCCGCCTCGGGAATGAAATCCGGCGACTTGCCGAACATCTCCGGGATGAAGTCGGGGACCCGCGGCTGACCCGGCGGCCGAAGCGGGGCCAGGTTAAAGCGTTCTTCTTCGGGGTAAAGCAGACTCACGGTAGGACTCCGTATCCGCGCTGCTTTTCTTCCATCAGCCGGCTGTACTGGTCAGGCCGCAAGAGCGCCGGACCCGGCAGGGCCGGAAGCGGCTTAAACGGCCTGATCTCCCCTCGCGGCCCCACCTCAATCTTGAACGGGGTTATCTCTCCCCGGGGCCCCACCTGCACCATCTTGTCGTCCAGGAAAAGCGGCGGTGCCGTCCCCGGAGAATTTTGGAGCGGCGCAGTCCGGTTTTGGGTTTTATCGGGGACCGCCGGGGGGTTGACCCATTGAAGGATGGTGTCCCGGCGCTTCTTTTCCGCCTCTTGGTCGGCTTGAGGAGTGGTCAGCCATAATTTTTGCCCCTGCGTCAGGGCGTATCCGGCCTTTGTCAGATTTTCCACGGCCTTGGTGATGCCCTGATCATTGACCCACTTGTTCTCGTCCAGGTGGCGCATGGCCTTGGCTTCGAACGCCTGGAAAGCCTTTTCGGGGTCGGCCTCGCCCATAGCCTTGAACCCCATAACCAATTGCCCTAAACCCGGAATCACCGGCCCCAAGCCTTCCGGGCCTTCCTTGTAAAACCGGGGGTCGCTTTGCACCCGGTTCATGAAGGCTTCCAGGTTGCGCTTGCGGGTCATCACGTCCCCCGCCAGGGCCGCTTCCTGGCTTTTTCCCTGGGCCGCGATTTCTTCCAGCTTGTTTTGGTGCTTGAGACCCTCCATGGCTCCGCCCGCCGGCACGAAAGGCGCGCCTTGCTCTCTCCGGAAAGCCTGCACCGCCTGCCCCGGCGCGGCAAACTCCTCCCCGTAGCGCGGCCCCTGGTAGGTGGTGGTCATGCCTCGGGTCACCGGGATGGGTCTGGCAAAGTCCTGCTGGCCCGAAGCAACCCGGGTTTCGGACCGGGCCGCCTCCTCGGGAAACAGAGGACCCTGGCCGCCGTAGGAAGTCTCGTCTCCCAGTCCCTTGCCGGCAACGAAGGCCCGGGTGAACGCCTGGGCTTCCCGGACCGGCTCTTTCCGAGGGCTGGTGGTAGCGTTCCGGGCTTCCGCCAGTTTTACCGCCCCTTCCTGCTGCAGCTCCAGCAATCGGCGCTGCTTCTGGTATTGCGCCTCTTTCTCGATTTCCTCTCTGGTAGGCCCGAACAGCCCCCCGCTAAGGTCAGTAGTGAGGCTCATGATTTAGTCCTCCCGGTCCAAGCCGTAGAAGGAAACAGGCGCGATG